>Ga0209026_1000119_pt1 | contig 130220 bp, 118 predicted proteins | sample AraplaCL_Col_mCL_FD_184262 | JGI IMG/M metagenome (GOLD analysis project Ga0209026, IMG submission 184262) | Arabidopsis root microbial communities from the University of North Carolina, USA - plate scrape CL_Col_mCL (SPAdes) (version 2) | ecosystem: Host-associated > Plants > Roots >...
CCGGATCAAAGCTTGTTGCCAGCTCCCCGACACTTTTCGCAGGCTGCCACGTCCTTCATCGCCTCTGACTGCCAAGGCATCCACCGTATACGCTTGGTCGCTTGACCATATAACCCCAAGTCGCCTCGGGGCCATACTTTCAAACCACCTGTTACGTGCCTCAACACATGTCTCGGTTCGGTTCGAACCAAGACGCTTGTCACTCGTTTGCCAGTTTTCAAAGAACACAAGAACGGCCTCAACGCCGCCTCGCTTCAAATCTTTTCGTGTGCTTGGATTTCACGCATCGCCATGGTGGAGCCAGTCGGGATCGAACCGACGACCCCCTGCTTGCAAAGCAGGTGCTCTCCCAGCTGAGCTATGGCCCCATGCCTGATGAAGAGTCCGCACACGGAGGTGCGGCTTCTTGCGCAGGAGGTGCACAGGTCATGGTGGGTCTGGGAGGACTCGAACCACCGGCCTCACCCTTATCAGGGGTGCGCTCTAACCACCTGAGCTACAGACCCGGAAAGCTTTCCTGGGACGCTACGTGAAATACAGGTGTCTTGTGTGGACGTCTTGCGCGACGAGTCGCGCTGTCGTTCTCGAAAGGAGGTGATCCAGCCGCACCTTCCGATACGGCTACCTTGTTACGACTTCACCCCAGTCATGAACCACTCCGTGGTCGTCGTCCCCCTTGCGGTTAGACTAACGGCTTCTGGAGCAACTCACTCCCATGGTGTGACGGGCGGTGTGTACAAGGCCCGGGAACGTATTCACCGCGGCATAGCTGATCCGCGATTACTAGCGATTCCGACTTCACGAAGTCGAGTTGCAGACTTCGATCCGGACTGGGATCGGCTTTCTGGGATTGGCTCCACCTCGCGGTATTGCAACCCTCTGTACCGACCATTGTAGTACGTGTGTAGCCCTGGCCGTAAGGGCCATGAGGACTTGACGTCATCCCCACCTTCCTCCGGTTTGTCACCGGCAGTCTCCTTAGAGTTCCCGACTTTACTCGCTGGCAACTAAGGACAAGGGTTGCGCTCGTTGCGGGACTTAACCCAACATCTCACGACACGAGCTGACGACAGCCATGCAGCACCTGTGTTCCGATTCCCGAAGGCACTCCCGCATCTCTGCAGGATTCCGGACATGTCAAGGCCAGGTAAGGTTCTTCGCGTTGCATCGAATTAAACCACATACTCCACCGCTTGTGCGGGCCCCCGTCAATTCCTTTGAGTTTCAGTCTTGCGACCGTACTCCCCAGGCGGCGAACTTAACGCGTTAGCTTCGACACTGATCTCCGAGTTGAGACCAACATCCAGTTCGCATCGTTTAGGGCGTGGACTACCAGGGTATCTAATCCTGTTTGCTCCCCACGCTTTCGTGCTTCAGCGTCAGTGTTGTCCCAGATGGCCGCCTTCGCCACTGATGTTCCTCCCGATCTCTACGCATTTCACCGCTACACCGGGAATTCCACCATCCTCTGACACACTCTAGCTCGCCAGTATCCATTGCCATTCCCAGGTTGAGCCCGGGGATTTCACAACAGACTTAACGAACCGCCTACGCACCCTTTACGCCCAGTAATTCCGATTAACGCTTGCACCCTTCGTATTACCGCGGCTGCTGGCACGAAGTTAGCCGGTGCTTATTCCTCAGGTACCGTCAGCCCCACGGGTTATTAACCCGTAGTATTTCGCTCCTGATAAAAGTGCTTTACAACCCGAAGGCCTTCTTCACACACGCGGCATTGCTGGATCAGGCTTGCGCCCATTGTCCAATATTCCCCACTGCTGCCTCCCGTAGGAGTCTGGGCCGTGTCTCAGTCCCAGTGTGGCTGATCATCCTCTCAGACCAGCTAGCGATCGTCGCCTTGGTAGGCCATTACCCTACCAACTAGCTAATCGCACATCGGTCCGTCCAACCGCGCGAGGCCCGAAGGTCCCCCGCTTTCTCCCGTAGGACGTATGCGGTATTAGCGTAAGTTTCCCTACGTTATCCCCCACGTCTGGGTAGGTCCCGATGCATTACTCACCCGTCCGCCACTCGCCACCCACAGTATTGCTACTGCTGTGCTGCCGTTCGACTTGCATGTGTTAGGCATGCCGCCAGCGTTCAATCTGAGCCAGGATCAAACTCTTCACTTAAGTTTTCGACAACCTCACCCTCGCGGGCTCGGCCATCTATCTTTCCGAAGCGTATGTCCCAACCGGATAAAACTCATTACTGACTTTTTCTCTAGTTGGACGCTTGCATTGCTTGGACAGGTCGTAACCCTCCATCGCAAGACGTCCACACAATTCACCTGCGCACACTGTCAAAGATCAACCACTTGCCACCGATTCCTCGATCGCGTCCAGAACGTTTCGTCCTAGGTGAGCCGCCCATTCTACATCGCTTTTCGTGACCGTCAACACCTGCGAAGAAGAAATTTTCGTCGTGGTTTGTCGAGGGGCTTTCGCGAAAGCGACGTTTCGTCGAAGGGGGGAGAATCATAGCGCCGTGACGATCTTCTGTGAAGAGGGCGCGAGGATTTTATTTGCGACGAAAGCACGCGCAACTGCGGCGCTACACTCCCGCCCATCTATACGTGACGAGTGCTCATGATGAAACGATGGCTTGTGCTGATGCTCTTCCTGCTAGCCGGTGGCACTGGCGCTGCGCCGGTGAACGCCGCGGCGCCTGCCGTGGAACTGCATGGGCACCGCTTCTCTGTGGAATTCGCCACTGACGACGCCAGTCGCGAATACGGCTTGATGATGCGCACCACGCTGGCGCCCGATCACGGCATGCTGTTCGTCTTTCCTTACCAGGCCCCGCAGGGGTTCTGGATGAAGAACACGCTGATCCCGCTCGACATCCTGTATTTCGATACGGATCGTCGCCTGGTATCGACGCAGTCGAATGTGCCGCCATGCAAGGCCGATCCCTGCCCGATCTATCCCAGCAACGCGCCCGCGCGTTACGTGCTGGAGCTGTCCGCTGGCACGGCGAATCGCATAGGCGTGCGGGTGGGCGATGAACTGAAGATCGACGGCGACATCGGAACGGTGCGCTGAGCGGCCGGGCCGGATTTGTCCAGCAGCCCGACGCGATAAGGAATCAGATCTTCAGGACGCAGGTTTTCCAATGCGTCCCAGTCGTCTTCGAACGGAATGAACTGTTGCATGGGATGCTCCTTGTATAGCGTGGCACTTGATCGTGCACAGGAACATCAGAGCAGACGGCCCGGTCATTACGGTGACGGGATCGGGCCATTTGCGGGCAGGAATCGGCCTTCAGTCGATTTCGATCATCTCGAAATCGTCTTTGGTGGTACCGCAGTCCGGACAGGTCCAGGTTTCGGGCACATCCTCCCAGCGCGTTCCGGCGGCGATCCCTTCATCGGGCACGCCGATGGCTTCGTCATAGATATAGCCGCACACGACGCACATCCATTTGCGCAAGGCTGCGGGGGTTTCGGTGGAACTCTGGCTCATGGTCGGACTTCTTCGGATCGCTGTGGAGTGGCACATTCTCGCAACTCGCCCGGCAATGCGAAAGCATTGCGGCATCACCTACCACTCCGATCCATGCATGTGAGGTCATGATTTGAATACACACGCCACATGGCCAGGCCGCGGCCTGTATGCCGTTACCGATGGACCGCGCACTGATTTGCTGGAGGCCGTCGCGCAGGCCCTGGCCGGCGGCGCGCGGCTACTGCAGTACCGCGACGAAAGTGGCGATGCGCCACGCCGCCATGCCGAAGCGACGGCACTCCTGCAGTTGTGCCGCACCCACGGCGTGCCCTTGATCATCGACGGGGATGTCGATCTGGCGCGGGCCGTAGGTGCGCATGGCGTGCATCTGAGCGGGATCGAAGATGACATCGGCGCCGTCCGTGCCAAGCTTGGTGAGCACGCGATCATCGGTGTGTCTTGTCGCGGTTCATTGCCATGCGCTCAGGTGGCCGCCCGAGCCGGGGCAAGCTACATCTCGTTCGGCACGTTCTTCCTCTCGCCCACCAAGCCGCTGGCGCCTCGCGTTTCAATCGACCTGCTGAGGCAAAGCGCCGCGCTCGGTATACCGCGAGTAGCGATCGGCGGCATCACGCCGGACAATGGCGCATTGCTGGTTGAAGCCGGCGCGGAATATCTGGCCGCGATCTCCGCCGTATTCCGCGCCACCGACGTACGCGCCGCCGCGCAACGCTTTACCGACATGTATTCCTCCGATTAAGAACATTCCCATTGAGAACATTCCCATTGAGAGCCGCACGATGACCAACCACGAACTCTTCCAGCGTGCCCAGCAACTGATGCCCGGCGGCGTGAATTCGCCGGTGCGCGCGTTCAAATCGGTCGGTGGCGAACCGTTCTTCACGGCACGCGCCGATGGGGCCTACCTGTGGGATGTCGAAGGTACGCGTTACATCGACTACGTCGGCTCATGGGGACCGATGATCGTCGGCCATAACCACCCGGCGGTGCGCGAGGCGGTGGAGCGCGCGGTCAAGCAGGGGTTGTCGTTCGGCACGCCCTGCCCAGCCGAAGTCACCATGGCCGAGACGATCATCCGGCTGATTCCGTCGATCGAGATGGTGCGCATGGTCAACTCCGGCACCGAGGCGACGATGTCGGCGATCCGGCTCGCCCGCGGCGCCACCGGACGCAGCAAGATCGTCAAGTTCGAGGGCTGCTATCACGGCCACGGCGACAGTTTCCTGGTGAAAGCCGGCTCGGGCGCACTGACTTTCGGCGTGCCGACCTCGCCGGGCGTGCCGAAAGCGAACGCCGATCTCACGCTGACCCTGCCATACAACGATATCGACGCGGCGAAGGCCTTGTTCGCCGAACACGGCCATGACATCGCGGGACTGATCATCGAGCCGGTTGCCGGCAACATGAATTGCATCCCGCCCGTAGACGGTTATCTGCAGAGCCTGCGCGAACTGTGCACGCAGTCCGGCGCGCTGTTGATCTTCGACGAGGTGATGACCGGCTTTCGCGTCGCGCTCGGTGGTGCTCAGGCGCATTACGGCGTGACGCCGGATCTGACCACGTTCGGCAAGATCATCGGCGGCGGCATGCCGGTGGGCGCTTACGGTGGCCGCCGCGACCTGATGGAACAGATCGCACCGAGCGGCCCGATCTATCAGGCCGGCACATTGAGCGGCAATCCGGTGGCGATGGCGGCGGGTCTGGCCATGCTGGAACTGATCCAGGCTCCCGGCTTTCACGACCGGCTCGCTGCACGCACGCGCCTGCTGGCCGATGGTTTGCAGTCAGTGGCCGACGGTGAGGGCGTGGCGTTCAGTACCAATCGCGTCGGCGGCATGTTCGGCTTGTTCTTCAGCGCCGGAAAAGTGCAGACCTATGCGCAGGCCACCGCGGCGGACACCGCGCTGTTCAACCGTTTCTTCCACGGCATGCTGAAACGCGGCGTGTATCTGGCGCCATCCGCGTTCGAGGCCGGCTTCATGTCGAGCGCGCACAGCGAGCAGGACATTGCCGATACGCTGGAAGCCGCGCGCGGCGCCTTGCGCGACGCGAAAGGCTGATTCACCACTGACCGGTATTGGGCATCGACGCCCACGGCTCGCGCGGCGGCAGATGTCCATCCTGCAGCAGCTCGATCGAGATCAGATCGGGCGAGCGCACGAATGCCATGTGGCCGTCGCGTGGCGGGCGATGGATGATGCAACCCATCGTCTGCAGCCGGGCACAGGTCGCGTAGATGTCTTCCACGCGAAACGCCAGATGGCCGAAGTTGCGCGCCGAACCGTAGTCCTCCTGCGAACCCCAGTTCCAGGTCAGCTCGATCTCGGCTTCCGGACTGTCCGGGGCGGACAGGAACACCAGCGTGTACTTGCCCTCGGGGACTTCCGTCCGGCGCACCTCACGCAATCCAAGACCTTCGCAGTAGAAGCGCAGCGAGGCATCCAGGTCATGCACGCGGACCATGCTGTGCAGATATTTCATCGTGCTCGCTCCAATGGAGGGATTTGTCCGGTTTATTCTGCGGTGAAGGCCTTCAATGCGGCGTGCAGGCGCGCAAGGCCCTCGGCCAGCTCTTCATCGGTGATGTTCAGCGGCGGCACCAGCCGCAACACATCGGGGCCGGCCTGCAGCAACAGCAGTCCATGAGCCGCAGCCATATCGAGCACCTCGCCGGCACGACCCTTGTACGCATCGGCCAGCACCGCACCGAGCATCAGGCCGCGGCCGCGCACCTTGGTGAACAGGCCGAACTCCGTACCCAGCCGTATCAGTCCCGCCCGCAGTGCCGCCGATTGGCGCTCCACATTCGCCAGCAGCTCCGGCGAACCCAGCTTGCGCAAGGCTACCCGTGCCACCGCTGCCGCCATCGGATTGCCGCCGAATGTGGTGCCGTGCGCGCCGTATTGCATCACTTCGGCCACTTTCGGCCCGGCCAGCATCGCGCCGATCGGAAAGCCGCAACCTAGCGCCTTGGCCAGGGTCACGATATCCGGCGTCACCTCATCCTGCGTATGCGCGAACAGCGTGCCGGTGCGGCCCATGCCGCACTGGATCTCGTCCAGCACCAGCAGCGCGTCGTGTTGATCGCACAGCTCGCCGACGCGCCTCAGGAAACCAGGTGCGGCGGGCAGCACGCCGCCTTCGCCCTGCACCGGCTCCAGCATCACCGCGGCAATGTCGCCGGCAGCGAAGGCCAGCTCCAGTGCCGCCGCATCGTTGAAGTCGAGGTAGCGGAAGCCGGCCGGCAGTGGTTCGTAGCCTTCCTGGTACTTCGGCTGCGCGGTGGCGGTGACCGTCGCCAAGGTGCGGCCATGGAACGAACCCTTGAACGTAATGATGGTGCGTTGTTCCGGTGGGCGGCCTTTCGATGCCGCCCACTTGCGCACCAGCTTGATCGCCGCCTCGTTGGCCTCGGCGCCGGAATTGCACAGGAACACGCGCTGGGCGAAACCGGAGGCGCGTACCAGCTCTTCCGCCAGCCGCAGCGGCGGCTCGGTATAGAACACATTGCTCGCATGCCACAGTTTGTGCGCCTGCGCGGTCAGTGCCTCAAGCAGATCCGGATCCTGATGGCCTAGCGCATTGACCGCGATGCCGGCGCCAAAATCCACGTAGTCGCGGCCCTGCGTATCCCATACATGCGCGCCCTTGCCGTGATCGAGCACGAGCTCGCGCGGCCGATAGACGGGTAGCCAATAAGACTTTCCCAGCTCCATCAGGGATGCGCTGGATGGCGATGGTTCGTGCATGTCTTGCTCCGGGCCTCGCCGACGGGCGACACCAGCAATGGGATCCAAGGTGGGGATTCGGGCCGCCCTCGGCACAGGGCCAGGGCGACGCACACCTCGCATCGTAAAACGTGAAGACAGGTTTTGCACGGCCGATACGCCCGCTTTCACGCATGGATGCAAGCGGGCAACCGGCTTCTCGCCCGGATTTATCGCATTCCTTCCCGCTGCCCTGCGCTTTGCCATCAACGGAAAAATTCAGTCCAGAAAAAGATCCGGCAACAACGGCATACCCGGCTGCACGGCGTAGTTGTCGAAGTCGGCCATTCCCGCCTCGCGCAAGATGTTCTCGTCGATCGCAAAATGCCCGGTATAGTCGCGCGCCGGACGATTCAGAATGACGTGCGCGGCATCGGCGACGATCTCCGGCTTGCGGCAATGCTCGGCCTTCACACCATCGATCATGCCGATAGCGGCAGTGGCTATCACCGTACGCGGCCACAACGCATTCACCGCAATGCCCAACGGCGCGAACTCCGCGCTCATGCCGAGCACGCACAGGCTCATGCCGTATTTGGCGATGGTGTAGGCGGTGTGCGGCGCAAACCACTTCGGATCGAGATTCGGCGGCGGCGACAGCATCAGCACATGCGGATTCGCCGCCTGTTTCAGATACGGTAGGCAACTCTGCGTTACCAGGAACGTGCCGCGCGTGTTGACCTGATGCATCAGGTCGTAGCGCTTCATCGGCGTATCCGCGGTACCCGCCAGCCAGATCGCGCTGGCGTTGTTGACCACGATGTCGATGCCGCCGAAACGCTCGGCCGCCTGCGCCGCGGCGGCGCGCACCTGCGGTTCTTCGCGAATATCCACCTGCAGCGCCAGTGCCTTGCCGCCGGCTTCTTCAACAGCCGCCGCCGCGGTATGGATGGTGCCGGGCAGTTTCGGATTCGGCACGCTGCTCTTGGCTGCAATCACGATGTTGGCGCCGTCGCGGGCCGCCCGCAGCGCGATCGCCAGGCCGATGCCGCGCGAGGCGCCGGTGATGAACAAGGTCTTGCCGGCGAGGTTGCCCATGCGCATCGATTCCATCGCAAAAACGTCAGTCTACGACGTGTGAGTGGCGATAAGGATTCACGGCTTCTGGAAACGCGGCAGGATATCGCGCAGTTCGGTCAGCCGCTGCACCGGATCGTTCAGTTCCAGCATATGTTGCTGCTCGCTCACATCCAGCGGCAGCAGTTCGGCCAGCCGGAAGCCCAGCCAGCTGGCATCGTCGTAGGCACTGCGCGGTGCATGCCGCCATTGCGGCGCCATCGTCTCGATCAGCCGTTCGAGAATGCTCTGCAGCAAGGCAAACTCCACCGGCACTACCTCTTCCGGCTCGGCCGGCCAGACCTCTACGTCGCCACGCAGCAGACCATCGGAACGCGCGCGGCTGCGCGCCACGCGGAAACGCAAGCCACCCTCGGCCACGATACCGAGCAGGCCATCTTCGCCAGTGTGGAAATCGGTGATCCGCGCGACCGTGCCGATCGCCGCCGGAATCGCCGGAGCGCCGACCTCCTGCCCATCGAGAATCAGGCACACGCCGAAACCGGTGCCGTGACGCGAGCACTCGCGCACCAGATCCAGATAGCGTGGTTCGAAAATACGCAGTTGCAGCTTTCCACCAGGAAACAGCACGGAGGCAAGCGGAAACAACGGCATCTCGATCAGTGGCGATTGGGCAGCCATGCGGCAAGTGTACCCAGTGCCGCCGCACCGGTCAGCGCGCGCGGGCTCAACCGCCCCGCAGACGCTCGACAAAGCGCCGTGGCGCCGCTTCGAAGCCACCGTTGGACATGAAGATCACCTGATCACCGGGTTGTGCCTGCGCGTGCAAGGCCGCGATCAGCGCATCCACCGTCGGCGCCGTGCTGCCGCGGCCGTCCAAGGCCGCGGTGACATGATTGGCATCCCACGGCAGCTCGGGGCGATGCAGGAACACCACCGCGTCGGCATCGGCCAGCGATGGCGCCAGCGCTTCGGCATGCGCGCCCTGGCGCATCGAGTTGGAGCGCGGCTCCAATGCCACCAGGATGCGAGCCGCGCCGATCTTCGCGCGCAGGCCGGCCAGCGTGGTGGCGATCGCGGTGGGGTGATGGGCGAAGTCGTCGTAGACGCGCACGCCATTCACTTCGCCCACCAGTTCCATCCGCCGCTTGACGCTCTCGAACGTGGCAAACGCGGGCAGCAGCGCGCGCGGGTCGGCGCCCGCCGCCGCAGCGGCAGCCAGCGCGGCCAGTGCGTTCATCACACTGTGGTTGCCGAGCAGCGGCCAGCGCACGTTACCGATCAGCTCGCCATCGCGGTGCACAGTGAACGCCGACCCATCCGCTTCGACCAGCGTTGCCTGCCAGTCGCCGCGGCCGATGCCGAAGGTTTCCACCGGCGTCCAGCAGCCCATGGCCAGCACTTCGGCCAGCCGCACATCGTGCGCGTTGACGATCAGCCGACCATTGCCTGGCACAGTGCGCACCAGATGATGGAACTGGCGCTGGATGGCGGCCACGTCCGGGAAGATGTCCGCGTGGTCGTATTCGAGATTGTTGAGGATCGCGATGCGCGGGCGGTAATGCACGAACTTGCTGCGCTTGTCGAAGAACGCGGTGTCGTATTCGTCCGCCTCGATCACGAAGGGCTTGCCCTGCCCCAGCCGCGCCGACACGCCGAAATTGCCCGGCACGCCGCCGACCAGGAAGCCCGGCGCGAAACCGGCACTCTCCAGCAGATGCGCCAACAAGCTGGTGGTGGTGGTCTTGCCATGAGTGCCGGCGACGGCCAGCACGTCGCGATCGGCCAGCAGCGTCTCGCCCAGCCACTGCGGACCGGAGATGTAGCGCAGGCGCTGATCGAGCATGTATTCGACGGCAGGATTGCCACGGGTCATGGCATTGCCGACCACGACGAGGTCGGGCGCGGGCTGCAGGTGTTCCGCCGCGTAACCGCTCATCAACCCGATGCCCAGCGCTTCCAGCTGCGTGCTCATCGGCGGATAGACGTTGGCGTCGGAGCCTTCGACCGTGTGGCCCAGCTCGCGCGCCAACGCGGCAACACCGCCCATGAAGGTGCCGCAGATGCCGAGGATATGCAGACGCATGGTGGGACGGATTCCTTGAAACCGCTCGACGGGAGCGGGATGTGCTCAGCCGTTCGCTGCCGCCGGTCCGTTCTGCAGCGCCTGCTTGACCCGCGCGGTGACCTCGCCGAGCTCGCCGACGCCATCGACGATCTGCAGCTTGCCGCGCCTGGCATAGAACTCGGCCACCGGCGCGGTCTGCTCGGCGTAGATCGCCAGGCGCTTGCGCACGGTATCGGGGTTGTCGTCGGCGCGGCCTTCGGCCTTGAAGCGGATCTCGCAGCGGCCGATGATCACTTCGCTGGGTACCTTGAGCTTCACCACCGCGTCCAGCGGCTGGCCGATCTTCGCCAGCAGGTGGTCGAGCGCGTCGGCCTGGGCCAGGTTGCGCGGGTAACCATCGAGGATGAAGCCTGCCTTCGCGTCGTCCTGAGTCAACCGGTCTTCCAGCATGCCGAGCAGGATGTCATCGGAAACCAGCTGGCCGGCGTCCATCACCGCCTTGGCCTTCAGTCCCATCGGCGTACCGGCCGCGACCGCGGCGCGCAGCATGTCGCCGGTCGAGATATGTGGCACGCCGAACTCCGTCTTCAGACGCGCAGCCTGCGTGCCTTTGCCCGAGCCGGGCGCACCAAGTAGGACGAGTCGCATAATGCTCCACAAGTTTGACGGGCTGCCGCACACTACGGAGCCCGCCAGATTCCCAGAATTGGCTGTCAAATTAGCGGCTGTGCCCGGTGCCGTCAAACGGCGCACTTCGTTACCTGCCGCCAAGTGTCTGTTGCGAAAAGATTTGCCGCTGAACGCGGCCATTCTAGCCACCGCCCGATTGAGGATCGCCATGAGCCCTAGCCGCCGTTCGCCCGCCATCACCGGCAATCTGCTGTACGCCCAGTCCGGCGGGGTCACCGCGGTGATCAATGCCACCGCTGCCGGTGTGATCGAGGCCGCGCGCGGCAAGGGCGTGAAAGTGTACGCCGCGCGCAACGGCATTCTCGGCGCGCTGCGCGAGGAGCTGATCGACACCTCGAAGGAGTCGGCCGCAGCGATCACCGCGCTGCGGCACACTCCCGGCGGCGCGTTCGGGTCGTGCCGCTACAAACTGAAGTCGCTGGAAGACAACCGCGCCGAGTACGCGCGGCTGATCGACGTGTTCCGCGCGCACGACATCCGCTGGTTTCTCTACAACGGCGGCAATGACTCGGCCGATACCGCGCTGAAGATTTCGCAGCTGGGCAAGGCGATGGGTTACGACATCCGCTGTATCGGCGTGCCGAAGACGGTGGACAACGATCTCGCCGTCACCGACTGCTGCCCCGGTTTCGGCTCGGTAGCCAAATACACCGCCATCTCGACGCTGGAAGCGAGCCTCGACGTGGCCTCGATGGCCGAGACCTCGACCAAGGTGTTCATCCTCGAAGTGATGGGCCGCCACGCCGGCTGGATCGCCGCCGCGGCCGGGCTCGCCGGTGAAGGTGCGGATGCGCCGCCGCACATCATCCTGTTCCCGGAGAACACGTTCGACGAAACGGCGTTCCTGGCCAAGGTGAAGGCCACCGTCGAGCGCGTGGGCTGGTGCACGGTGGTCGCCTCCGAAGGCGTGCGCAATGCGGCCGGTCAGTTTCTTGCCGAAGCGGGCACACGCGATGCGTTCGGCCACGCACAACTCGGCGGCGTGGCACCCGTGCTGGCGGCGCTGGTGAAAGAGAAGCTCGGCTACAAATATCACTGGGCGCTGCCCGATTATCTGCAACGCTCGGCGCGGCACGCCGCCTCGGCAGTCGACGCCGAACAGGCCTTCGCCGTCGGCAAGGCCGCGGTCGACTACGCGCTGGCCGGCATGAACGCGGTGATGCCGGTCATCGTGCGCGGCAGCGATGCGCCGTATCGCTGGAGGGTCGAGCCGGCGCCGCTGGCAAAGATCGCCAATCGCGAAAAGAAGATGCCGAAGAATTTCATCACCCGCGACGGCTTCGGCATCACCGCGGCCGCACGGCGCTACCTCGCGCCGCTGATCCGCGGCGAGGCGCCGTTGCCGTACGGCAAGGACGGCCTGCCCCGCTATGTGCAGCTGAAGAACGTCGCGGTGGCGAAGAAGCTGGCCGGCTTCCAGCGCTGAAATTCTGTCTTCGTGAACCGGCGCTCAGCGACTGAGCGCCGCCTGAAACGGTGCGGCACCCGTCTGCCTCCCGTTCAGTCGCATGTTCTTACGATTCCTCCGTCCGAAGTCGATGGCCGCGCCGTTGCGTCCGCGACGACCACGGAGGAGACCATGATGAAACTCATCAGCCGCCTGCTCATTGCCGTTGCTCTGCTTACCACCGGCAGCTTCGCGCTGGCCGATCAAGGTGATCATGGCCGTCATGGCCACGATCACGATCGCCATGACCGTGGCGATTATCGTCACGGCCGCGGCCATGACGACCGCCGCTGGCGCGGTGACGATCATCGCCGCTACGGCTATCGCCACGACCATCGCGACGACGGCCCCCGCTATTACGGCCGCCGTCACTGGGAACGCGGGCATCGCTACTACGGCCCGACCTATGTCGTGCGCAATTACGGCTATTACCGCTTGCGTCCGCCGCCGTACGGCTATCACTGGGTACGCGCCGACAACGACTATCTGCTGGTCGCCATCGCCACCGGCATCATTCTGGATGTGGCGTTGCGCTGAGTCCGCGCCAGCGTGGATGAGCCTGGGCCATGCATTCGTGCATGGCCTTTTTCTTTTGGAGGACGATGAGGCGTTGATGCGTTGCGCCGCACAACAGCCTGTGCGCCAACGTCTGCCTATACTCCCCAGGACCGCCCGTTCCGGACGGCCACTGACAATCATGGGGAGGTTCCGATGCTGCAGCAGTATGGCTGGATCGTTCTGGCGTGTGCGGTAGTGGCAATTCTATATGGCGCGTTTTCCGCGCGCTGGATCCTGGCGCAATCGCCGGGCAACGATCGGATGCAAGAGATTGCGGCAGCCATCCAGGAAGGTGCACGCGCCTACCTCAACCGCCAGTACACCACCATCGGCATGGTCGGCGTGGTGCTGATGCTGCTGATCGGCTTTTTCCTGAACTGGCCGACGGCGATCGGCTTCCTGGTCGGCGCCGTCCTTTCCGGCGCTGCCGGCTACATTGGCATGAACGTGTCCGTGCGCGCCAACGTGCGTACCGCCGAAGCCGCGCGGCGCGGCCTGAGCGCGGCGATGGACGTGGCCTTCCGCGGCGGCGCGATCACCGGCATGCTGGTGGTCGGGCTGGCCCTGCTCGGGGTCACCGGTTACTGGCTGGTGCTCAACCACATGGGCATCAGCGGCGAGCCTGCCCTGCACTCTTTGGTGGGGCTTGCTTTCGGCAGCTCGCTGATCTCGATCTTCGCGCGCCTCGGCGGCGGCATTTTCACCAAGGGCGCGGATGTAGGCGCCGATCTGGTCGGCAAGGTCGAAGCCGGCATTCCCGAGGACGACCCGCGCAATCCGGCGGTGATCGCCGACAACGTGGGCGACAACGTGGGCGACTGCGCCGGCATGGCGGCCGATCTGTTCGAGACTTATGCAGTGACCGTGATCGCCACCATGCTGCTGGCCGGCCTCACCTTTGCCAACAACCTCAACGCCGTGCTGTACCCGCTGGTCATCGGCGCCGTGTCCATCATTGCCTCGATCATCGCGACCTTCTTCGTGAAGGTGAAGCAGGGCGGCTCGATCATGGGCGCGCTGTACAAGGGCGTGATCGTGTCGGCGGTGCTCTCGGCCGTCGCGTTCTGGTTCGTGACCGGTAACCTGCTGCCGCAGGGTCTGACCACCGGCGACGGTCTGGTGATTTCCAACCACGCGCTGTTCCACTGCTCGCTGATCGGGCTGGTGCTGACCGGCCTGATCGTGTGGATCACCGAGTTCTATACCGGCACGCAGTTCGGCCCGGTGCAGCACATCGCCGCGGCGTCGACCACCGGCCACGGCACCAACATCATCGCGGGCCTGGGCATCTCGATGAAATCCACCGCGTTGCCGGTGATCGTGATCTGCGCCGCGATCTGGAGCGCGTACGCGCTGGGCGGCCTGTACGGCATCGCGATCGCCGCGACCGCGATGTTGTCGATGGCCGGCATGATCGTGGCACTCGATGCCTACGGCCCGATCACCGACAACGCCGGCGGCATCGCCGAGATGGCCGATCTGCCGCCGGAAGTGCGCGGCGTTACCGATCCGCTCGACGCGGTCGGCAACACCACCAAGGCGGTGACCAAAGGCTACGCGATCGGTTCGGCCGCGCTGGCTGCACTGGTACTGTTCGCCGACTACACGCACAACCTCGAAACGCATTTCGGCAGCGCCACCACGTTCGACCTGTCGAACCATTACGTGATCATCGGCCTGCTGATCGGCGGCCTGATCCCGTACCTGTTCGGCGCGATGGCGATGGAGGCGGTCGGCCGCGCGGCCGGTGCCGTGGTCGAGGAAGTCCGCCGTCAGTTCCGCGACATTGCCGGCATCATGGAAGGCACCGGCAAGCCGCAGTACGACAAGGCGGTGGACATGCTGACCAAGTCCGCCATCAAGGAAATGATCGTGCCCTCGTTGCTGCCGGTGCTGGTGCCTATCGTGGTCGCATTCGGCTTCAAATGGCTCGCCAGTTCGTCCGTCGCCGGCGCGCAGGCGCTCGGCGGCGTGCTGATCGGCACCATCGTGACCGGCCTGTTCGTGGCGATCTCGATGACCACCGGCGGCGGCGCATGGGACAACGCCAAGAAGTACATCGAGGACGGCCACCACGGCGGCAAGGGCTCAGAGGCGCACAAGGCCGCAGTCACCGGCGATACCGTCGGCGATCCCTATAAGGACACCGCCGGTCCCGCGGTGAACCCGCTGATCAAGATCATCAACATCGTGGCGCTGCTGCTGATTCCGTTGCTGTAATCCACGCGTTCCGCTTCAGCAAAAATCCCGCCGGCGAGGCGGGATTTTTGTTTGACCGCCACGCAGATCGGCTCGCCCTGACTTTAGTCACACGCACTCGTATCATCGCGCCGTTACGCTCGACCGACGGTGGGCCGCGCCTGCCAATCCATTCGCATACGAGGGGCAAACGATGAAATCGGTCTGGCTGATGTTGGCACTCGGCGTCACACTGGCGGGCATGAACGATATCAAAGCCCAAAACAATCCACCTGCCACAGCGTCCGCAGACACGCCGTCGACCGACGACCCGTTCCTGTGGCTGGAGGACATCCGCGGCACCCGTTCGATGGACTGGGTGAAGCAGGAGAACGCGGTCACGACGAAGCAATTCGTCGACAACACCGAGTTCGTCAAGACCCGCGACAGCATCCTCGAAGTGCTCGACTCCGATGCGCGCATTCCCTATGTCAACCGCATGGGCAATGAGCTGTACAACTTCTGGCGCGACAAGGCGCATCCGCGCGGCATCTGGCGGCGTACCACGCTGGCCGAATACCGCAAGGCCGAGCCGAAGTGGGAAGTACTGCTGGACGTCGATGCGCTGAACAAGGCCGAGGGCAAGCGCTGGGTATACAAGGGCGCGCAGTGCTTGAAGCCGGCGTTCGAGCTCTGCCTGATCTCGCTGTCGCCCGACGGCGGCGACGCGACGGTGGTGCGCGAATTCAGCATTCCGCACAAGGCCTTCGTGAAGGGCGGCTTCGAGCTGCCGGTAGCGAAAAGTCAGGTCGGCTGGATCGACGAGAACACCATCTACGTCGGTACCGACTTCGGCCCCGGCTCGATGACCGAATCGAGCTATCCGCGCATCGTCAAACAGTGGAAGCGCGGCACGCCGCTGTCCGCCGCCAGCACCGTGCACGAGGGGAAACCGACCGATCTCGCGATCAGCGCGTATCACGACCTCACGCCAGGTTACGAACGTGACTTCGTCTCCGTGGCCAAGGATTTCTTCCACAGCGAGCTGTACCAGCGCAACGGCGACAAGCTGACCCAGCTCGATGTGCCGACCGACGCGGACATCGATGCCCATCGCGAATGGCTGCTGGTGCGGATCCGTTCGCCGTGGACGGTCGGCGGCACCACGTATCCTTCCGGCGCGCTGCTGGCGACGCGGTTCGACAGCTTCATGGCTGGCAAGCGCCACTTCACCGTGCTATTCCAGCCGGATGCGCATACTTCGCTTGACGCCTACACGTGGACCCGTCACCACCTGATCCTCAATCTGATGGATGACGTCAAGAGCCGGCTGGAAGTGCTGACCCCACCGTCGGCGGCGGCGCCCACCGGTGACTGGAAGCGGGAAACGATGCCCGGCGCGCCCGCAATGAGCACGATCAACGTGACCGACACTGACCCTGACCACAGCGACGAATACTGGCTCGACGTCGCCGGCTTCCTCGCTCCGGCGTCGTTCGAGCGCGGCGTGGTGGGCAGTGCGGCGGCCGAAACGATCAAGCAGGAACCGGCGTTCTTCGACGCCGCGACATTCACGGTGAGCCAGCACTTCGTCACGTCGAAAGACGGTACCCGCGTGCCGTACTTCGAGATCGCTCCGAAAGACATGAAGCTGGACGGTTCCAACCGCACGTTGCTGTACGGCTACGGCGGCTTCGAAGTCTCGCTGCAGCCGCATTACAGCGGCAGCATCGGCCGCGCCTGGCTGAACCGCGGCGGCGTCTATGTGATCGCCAACATTCGCGGTGGCGGCGAATACGGCCCGCAATGGCACCAGGCCGCGCTGAAGGCAAACCGTCCGCGCGCTTACGAGGATTTCGCCGCGGTGGCCGAGGATCTGGTCAAGCGGGGCGTGACCACCGCAAAACATCTCGGCGCCGAAGGCGGCAGCAACGGTGGCCTGCTGATGGGCAACATGCTGACGACGTATCCGCAGCTGTTCGGCGCGATCGCCTGCGAGGTGCCGCTGCTCGACATGAAGCGCTATATCCATCTGTCGGCCGGCGCATCGTGGATGGCGGAGTACGGCAATCCGGACACCGCGGACTGGAACTTCATCAAGACGTTCTCGCCGTACCAGAACGTGAGGAAGGACGCGCCCTATCCGCCGGTGCTGTTCTACACCACCACCAGCGACGATCGCGTCGGCCCGGTGCAGGCGCGCAAGATGGCCGCGAAGATGAAGACGATGGGCATTGCGAACGTGTGGTTCTACGAGAATCTCGAGGGTGGCCACGGCGCCGGTGCGGACAACAAGCAGGCTGCACTGATGCACGCGCTGGCTTATGACTTCCTGTGGGATCAGCTGAAGTAAGAAAGCACCGCCATGTTGCCGCAATCGCCTGCACGCGCTCATCCGTGCAGGCGATTCACTTGCGCCCTGACTGATCTTCCACAAAAGCAGGTTCGCTGACCCGATCGTTTCGCTCGCCGTGCGAGCGTCGAGCGGCTCCGGCTTTAGCCGGACGCTCCGTTACGGGCATTACCTCCGCATTACCTTGCGCGACCACCGCTCATTCCGAGCCTGGCGCAACGCCAGGCTGACGACACCGGACTCCTCAAGGCCATCTGGACGGCCAGACATCGCGTGGATGGCAGCACGCAAACACGCACATGACCGGCATGGGGTTATCGGTGGTGCATGCGATGTTGGCCAACTGCGCATCCGCATGAACCACAGCCTCCACGCACATGGTGTGCGACCCGTGATCACCGGGTCGCCCTGAATTTGGCTTTATCGGATTCGCACGAATTGGTCATTGATCGGCGTTATGCCGACTCCTACCTTTCGCTCAAGGTTTCTCTAACGAAACCTTGACAAACCACTCTATTCCCCCTGCCTCGCCTGAACGCATTACTCACATTCAAGGGCCTCAGGCGAGGCTGTTTTTTTCTGCTCTTGGAGTACCCGTCAATGTCGACGATGGCGCCCAACCTCGGGACGCTCCAGCCACCCCGCTTCGAACGCGACAGCCATGCCCAAGGCATCGGGGGTGCAGGCATCGGGGGCGAAAATCTGCCCGCCTACCGTGCTCTTTTCGAGCCATCGCCCGAGCGGCCGCCGGTCGTGATGCGCATGGTGCGCGAGCCATACGCAGATGCCGTGACCGGCGCCGACGGTGCGCAGGATCTGGCCATGCGTATTCGGTTGTTGATAGCGCGCGAAGGGGGCACCTCGATGCTGGCGCGGCGTTGCGGCTGCTCCGAAGGAACCGTGCGCAGTTGGCGCGATGGCCATAGCGATCCCTCCCGGGCGCGCTGCGTCGCGCTGGCCCGCGCCTTGAATATCTCGCTGCAATGGCTAGTGACCGGCGAAGGTCCGATGCATCCAGAGAGCAACGAACGCCATGATGCGTCCGCCGAGCCGGCACCATCTCCTGCAACCACAGCCGTACCGACCACATCGTCGGTGTCGGCCATCGACGCGCAGCGCCTCGCCGCCACACTGAAATTGCTGCAATCGTACATATGCATGGTCGGTGGCTCGTTGAATATCGAGCAGCGCGCGGAAGTCGTGGCCGAGCTCTATGGCCTGCTCTGCGACGCTGGCGAACTGCAGGAAGTCGATCGCCTTATAGCCTTCCATAACAAGCTCGGCGCCCAACTGCGCAACGGGCGCGCGACATTGATCTGACCGCATGAACGCCGTCATCCAGGCCGATCGGAACTCAGCGGATCCCGCGGTACGTCATGGCGCGCAACCGCCTTGAATCCAGCCGCCTCGATAAGCGCATTCGACCTGGTCGCCAGTGACCTGGAGCGTAAGCGCGCTGCTCTATCTGCCTGGCCAGTGAAATAAATCGACTGCCAGCATGCATTCGGCCTGCTGTTTCGTCGCATTGATCGAGTTACGTCACTCGGCCTCCGGGCCTTCAACACCGATGGGGAGATTCATCTCAAATGAGCAGTCATCAGAAAAACCGTTATCCCGTATGGCGCCATACGGCGCTCGCCTTGGCGCTGAGCGTGAGCCTGGGCGGCGTCGCCATGGCCCAGTCCACTACCGGCTCCATCTTTGGCCAGGCACCGGCAGCCTCCGGCGAAACCGTCGCCGCCACCAATGCGTCCGGCCAGACCCGCGAAGTCGCCGTCGACAGCTCGGGCCGTTTCCAGATCAGCAGCCTGCCGGTCGGGGTCTACACGGTCTCGCTCAAGAAAGATGGCGCCGTCGTCGACTCGCGCAAGAACGTCGCGCTGTCGCCGGGTGCCGGCGCTTCGATTTCGTTCGCCGCCCCGACCGCCGCAGCCGGAGCGACCTCGCTCGGCGCCGTGACCGTGCAGGCCAATGCCTTGCCGACCATCGACGTCTCCAGCGTCAATTCCAGCACCGTCATCACCGCCGCTGACTTGCAGAAGCTGCCGATTACTCGTAGCGCGGAGTCCATCGCGCTGCTGGCACCGGGTACGGTCAAGGGCAGCAGCTTTTTCCCCAACGCGGTTTCCTTCGGCGGCTCCAGTGTCTCTGAGAACGCGTACTACGTGAACGGCTACAACACCGGCGAGCCGTACAAGAACATCGGCGGCTTCCAACTGCCCTACGGCGCGATCGACCAGCAGGAAACGCTCACCGGCGGTTACAGCGCCAAGTACGGCCGTTCCGACGGCGGCGTGATCAACCAGATCGGCAAGCGCGGCACCAACGAATGGCACTTCGGCGCCCAGGTCGCTTGGCAGCCGCGATTCCTCGAGGGAACTCCGGTCAACAACTATTACGGCCATCCGACCATCCCCGGGTCAATTGCCAATCCCAACAGCCTTGACGGCCTGACCCATTACCAGCTGGAAAACCCGAGCAAGCCGGGCACGCTGAACCAGTACCGAAACGACAACAAGCAGTGGGAGACGATCTACTCGGCCTACGTCGGCGGCCCGCTGATCAAGGACAAGTTGTTCATGTTCCTGGCGGGTGAAACCACCAGGACGCATTCCAACAATGTGGAATTTGCCGCCAATCAGCTCGTCCAGTACAACCGGGACAAAGACACCAAGGTCTACGCCAAGCTGGACTGGAACATCACCGACAGCAACATCCTCGAACTGACGGCGCTGGACAACCACTCCGCCACCGGCGCGGGGTCGACCTATGCGTTCGACACCGACACGCTGAAATCGGGTGCCTTCGTCACGAACAACGATGTGACCAAGGACAATGCGCGGTTCTACCTGGCCCACTTCACCAGCTATATCACCGATGCGGCCACGCTGAGCATTCTGTACGGCAAGGCCAACTTCCAGGATCCGGTGGTCTACGCCAACCACAGCCCGCTACCGTTCATTGACCGTCCGGACAACCAGAATCCGGCCTTCCTGCCGCCGGGAACGGGGTCAAACGGCATCATCAACTCCCAGACCAACATCAACTGGACCTCACCCCAAGCGGCCAACAGCACCCACGGCCTGCGCGTCGACTTCGACTACAAGCTGGGCACGCACGACCTGGCCGTCGGTATCGACAACATGACCTATCAGGCCAGCCACCAGGGGCCGGACCAGACCAATCCGTTCAACCCGTCGATCAACTATTACTGGCGCTACTATCCGGGCAACATCGTGCGCAAGCGCGAGATCGGCTGGGCCACCAGCATGTCGACGACCCAGAAGGCCTACTATCTGCAGGACGACTGGCAGGTCACGCCCAACGTGCTGCTGGACGTCGGCATCCGTAACGACCATTTCAAAAACTTCAACGATCTGGGCGTGGCGTTCGTCGACGAGAAGAACCAGTGGGAGCCGCGCATCGGTGCCAGCTGGGACGTCATGGGTGACTCGTCGTTCAAGGTCTACGGCAATCTGGGCCGTTACTACCTCGCGTTGCCGGACAACGCCGCCGAGCGCGCGGCGAACATCTCCACCTTTGAAATCACCAAGTACAGCTATACCGGCATCGACGCGAACGGTATCCCGACCGGCCTGACGCAGATTGGTGGTGTCACCTCACCCGACGGCGAGTTCGGCCTGCCCAAGGATCCGAAGCAGGTCACCGCGCGCAACCTAAAGCCGGAATACGTGGATGAATTCATCCTCGGTTTCGACAAGAAGCTCAACGACAACTGGACCTACGGTGCCAAGGCGACGTGGCGTGACCTGAAGACCGCGATCGACGACGAGTGCTCGCCGGGCCAGATCGCCGCCAAGATGACCAAGATGGGCCTGAATGCGGGCAACTACTCGGACTCGCTCTACGGGGCGTCGTACTGCCGCCTGATCAACCCGGGCCTGACCAACACCATTTATGTCCCCAAGAATGGTGGCGCCAGCAGTGTCCTCGTGTCGATGAGTCAGCAGGACTGGGGCTACATCAACGGCGTCAAGCGCAAGATCGGTTCGTTGAACCTGTACCTGGAGCATCCGTTCGACGGCAAGTGGATGGGTCGCGTCGACTACACCTTCAGCCGCGGCTTCGGCAACACCGAGGGCCAGGTGCGCTCCGACTTCGGCCAGTCCGACGTCTCCAAGACCGAAGACTGGGATTCCTGGCAGCTCATGGATGGTCAGGACGGCGAGCTGAGCAACATCCGCAAGCACCAGATCCGCTTCCGCGGCGCCTATCAGATCACGCCGGAATGGCTGGTGTCCGGCACGCTGCTGGCGCAGTCTGGTACGCCGAATGAGTGCCTGGGCTACTACGGTCCGACCGGCACCGGCGACCCGACCGGCTACAACAACGGCGGTGGCGGCAACTATCACTGGTGCCACGGCATGCGCCTTCCACCGGGTTCCGTCGGCCATACGCCATGGACCGAACAGCTCAACCTCGGCGTGCACTACAACCCGGCGTTTGCCGATCATAAGCTGGGCATCAACCTGGACATCATCAACGCGCTGGACCAGCAAAAAGCGATACAGACCCAACCGGTCGGCGAAGCTGCCTACAACAACAACCTGGCTCCAGACGGTGTCACCCCGGCCCCGGCCTTGATCTCCGTCAACAACAGCTACGGCCAGGGGATCTTCTGGCAGCCGCCGCGCATGGTGCGTCTGTCGGTAACCTACGACTACTGACAAGCGATACCAGCTGAAACGACCAAACCAAGCCACCGACCTTCGGGTTGGTGGCTTTTTCTTCGAACATGGGGCGACGAGCGCGAATACACCGACCCGCATCATGGCAGATCAACCTGCTGGTGCGCCCGGCGGCGATGGCTCGGGTGCACAAGGTGATCTTCCGCCATTCCGCTGACGCACAGACGAGCTCGAGAGTCTTCGGCCAAGTCCCTCTGATCGAGATATTCAGCCCGTTCGGTTTCGCGCGTCGCGGCATCGCTGGCTGCCGAGCCCTATGGCACAACGACAAGACAGACGAATCGCGCTGTCCACGATTTCGCCGAACTGAGGCCCTCGTAACTATTCCGTGCTGCTGGCGCAGGATCGAGTGACTGCGATCAGCCTCGAGGTCGTTGCCGCCGAGTGATTCCGCCGCGAAATGTCGGCATGGGCACGAGCTTGCCTCGGAACGGCCGCCAGGTACTTCCCGACAGCCGGTCATCCATCACGCATTACGCAGAAGCAGGTTCCCGTTGCGGGCGATGATCGTGACTTGTATCCACCGTCACGCTCGACCTCGCGAGGTATCCGGCCATCAGCCAGGCACCGCCACACAGCGCGATGGCAACGCACAGGCTGGTCCACTCCGACTGACTATGGGGACTGGCCAGCACTCGCGGAACGTGCACGATCAATACCCAGCTGCCGAACATGATGCCCAGCATCGTCGCGGCCAGTCGCGCCTGTACGCCGCTGAGGATGGCCAGTCCGGCCGCGACGTGCGCGCAGCCGGTGAAATACGCCCAGAACACCGGCGAGCCCGGGATCCAGCCGGGAATCACGCTCGCGACGTATTGCCAGTAAATGAAATGCAATGCGCCGAACACCGGCAGCGTGATGCCGAAACCGTAACGGCCGATGTCTGCCAGCCGACGGAGTCGACCGTTCCAGGATGTGCGCACGGTCGCCCTATCCGACAATGCGTATGCCAGCACCCACGCAGCACTGCACAATGCGAGGCACTCGAACGCGGAGGTCCACTTGCTGCCATTGTGGAGATTGGCGAGCAGTGTCGGCACCTGAAGAATCAGCCAGAGAGAAAGCAGCCCGCTCAGCATGATCGCCGACTGGCGTGGTCGCAGCCGATCGCTGAGGACACAAACACCACCCACGACCAGCAACAAGGCGATGATATAGGCCCACAAGGTCTGCGCCGGCAGCCAGTCGGGCAGCGGCTCCAGCCCGAGGACAGGAGTGCCGAACACGAAGTTGAGCACGCCGAAAGCCAGCATGCCGATACCGAAAAGACCGCTACCAAGACGTGTGGCACTTCCCATGAGGTTTCCTTTTATCGGATGAAGCGCGAGGTCGATCGCACCCTACAATCCAGGGTGTGCCGAGGGCAATGCCGGCGCGCCTGACCTGATCCTGGCGCGGCGCGGCAAAGGCGCTTTCCGGAGCGTCGCCCAAGGCAGAGTAGGCGCTGCCGCGTCTTTCATCCATGACCAATTTCGCCCTATTTGCAGGAGCCAATCGGAGAGTCGGCATGTTTCTGGAACTGGATGGCCAAGGGCCACACTACGCGCAGCTCACCCGCGCCATGAAGGCCGCGATACTGGACGGCCGCATGGTTGCAGGCTCGCGGCTGCCGCCTACGCGGGTCCTGGCGCAAGAACTCGAACTTTCGCGCACTACCGTCCTGGCCGCTTACGAACAACTTCGCGCCGAAGGCTTCATCGACGCCCGCGTGGGCTCGGGCAGCTATGTCGCCACGCTGCAGCCAGGGGCGACATTGCAGTCGCCCGTGGACGTCATCAGCGCACCTTCGCTCTACGCGGAGCGCGCGCGACAGGTGCAGGATCGCAAGATGGCCGTGCTGCATCGCGGATTGCGCTATCACATGAACTACGGCGAGCCGACCATCAATCCCATGCTCAGCAGCGCCTGGGCGCGCGAACTGGCCCGGGCCGCCGCCTACATGCCGACAGCCGGCACGGGATCGCAGGGCCTACCGGCACTGCGCCAGCAGGTTTGCGACTATCTCGCCCGCCGGCGCGGCGTGCAGGCAAGGCCCGAGGATGTGCTCATCGTCAGTGGATCCCAACAGGCGTTCTCGCTGACCGCCCGCGTGCTGCTGGACGAAGGCGACAGCGTGGTGCTGGAGGAGCCGCATTATTTCGGCGCGTATCAGGCGCTGATCGCGCATGGGGCCCGCATCTGCGGGGTTCGTACCGACAACGACGGACTGGTGTGCAGCGAACTGCCTGCAACAGCGCCTTCGCTGATCTGCGTCACACCCTCTCATCAGTTTCCCACTGGCGCCGTGATGTCGCTGTCGCGCCGGCTGGAGCTGCTGCGTTACGCCGATGCGCAGCAATGCTGGATTCTCGAGGACGATTACGACGGCGAATTCCGCTATGACGCCCAGCCGCTGGCGGCATTGCGCTCGCTCGACCAAGCCGATCGGGTGATCTACGTCGGGACTTTCTCCAAGGTTCTGTTCGGCACCTTGAGACTGGCCTACATGGTCCTGCCTGTCGCGCTGCGGGAGGACTTCATCACCGCCAAGTTCCTCAATGACTTTGCCTGCCCGGGTTTCGAACAGGCGGCGCTGGCGCACTACATGGAGGACGGTGGATTCGAGCGGCACCTGCGCGTGGTTCGCAAAGAGCTCAAGGCCCGCCATCAGGAACTCATCAACGGCTTGCGCCAGTATGTCGGCGAGCGTGTGGAGATCGTCGATTCGCCTGCCGGCATGCATGTGGTCGTCTGGTTCCGCGATTACGACAAGGCTCGCGCGGAGGCGTTGCTCGAACTTGCCAGCTCCCGTGGCCTGGGCATGTATTCGATGGCGCCGCACTATCTGAATCCGCCATCGCGCCAGGGTCTGCTGCTCGGCTATTGCGGCCTGTCGACCGGCGAACTTCGCGACGCCATGAAGCTGTTTGGAGCCTGCATGGACGAGATCGACGCCCAGATGATTTCCGACGCCGCCCGCAGCACCGCGGACGCTGCGTGAAGTAAGCTTTCCAGTTCGTCAGTCAGCTCAACCCGCCATGCAATCACGCATCACGATCAGCCCGGAATTGCGCGAATGGATTCTTGCCACGACACGAGCAGGCCATGGCGTGCACGACGTGCTGCGGTTGATGAAGGAGAACGGCTACGATCCGCGGCAGAGCCGCAGCATCGTCGCCGAGGTGATGAAACTGCCGCTGGCCGCGCTGCATGCGAGCACCGGCAGCCCCGCACCGCAAGGCTTGCGCACAAGACCTCCCGAGGCGCCCGAGGTCAGCATCGACGGACACGCCATCCAGATACCGATCAGCGTGGAGGCTCCGATGCTGCGGGTGCTGGACGGCATGCTCACCGAACAGGAATGCGCCGAGCTGATCGAACTGGCGCGACCCCGATTGCAGCGCGCGCTCACCGTCGACAGCGATGGCCGCCATCAAGTCGATCAGCGGCGTACCAGCGAAGGCATGTTCTTCACCTTGAACGAGCTGCCCTTGGTCGGTCGCATCGAACAACGCCTGGCCGCCTTGCTCGGCGTGCCGGTGAACCACGGCGAAGGGCTGCAGATCCTGCATTACCTGCCAGGCCAGGAGTATGAACCGCACTTCGACTGGTTCGATCCGGAGCAGCCCGGCTACGGCGCGATCACCGCCGTCGGCGGCCAGCGCATCGCCAGCGTGGTGATGTACCTGAACACGCCCGAGCAAGGCGGCGGGACGGCGTTCCCGGAGATCGGCCTGACCGTCACCGCACGCCGCGGCGCGGCCGTCTATTTCGCCTATGAGAGCGGGGATCTCAGCTCGCTGCATGCGGGTCTGCCGGTGCTGCGCGGCGAGAAGTGGATTGCCACCAAATGGCTGCGCGAGCGGCCTTACCGGATGCCGAAAAAGGCCTAAACCGATCGTGGCACAGGTATCGTTGCTGCGTCGCAGCAGCGTTTGCCGTATCCTTGCGGACCAACTTTCTCCTCCGCACCAAGGACATCCCATGGGTCTGCATCTCGTCCCCGCCGGCAGCGACGTGCCGCACGAAATCAACGTGGTCATCGAAATCCCGAAGGATGCCGAGCCGGTCAAGTACGAAGTGGAGAAGACGAGCGGCGCGATCTTCGTCGATCGCATCCTGTCCACTCCGATGCGTTATCCGTGCAACTACGGCTACGTGCCGGGCACGCTGGGCGGTGATGGCGATCCGCTGGACGCGCTGGTGATCCTGCCGCTGTCGTTGATCCCCGGCTCGGTGATCCGCTGCGTCCCGGTCGGCATGCTGAAGATGTCAGATGAGGCCGGCAGCGACGAGAAGCTGATCGTATTGCCGGCACCGAAGATCTTCCCGGGCTATGCGCACATCACCGACATGAAGGGCGTCTCGCCGCACTGGCTGGAGCGCATCGGCCACTTCTTCGAGCACTACAAGGATCTGGAGAAGGGCAAGTGGGTCAAGGTCGAAGGCTGGGTCGGCGCCGACGAGGCGAAAGCCGAGATCGTGGCCGGCATCGCGCGCTACCAGGCCGAGCAAAAGAACTGAGTTCAGCTTACCCGCGAAGCGGCAGGTCCGCTCAGACGGCTGCGTGATCCGAACGGAGCACGCAGCCTGTTCCGCAGACGCAGCAGATCGCTATGCCGCAGGTCCTCACGCAGCTCGCTGGGCGAAGCGCCCAGCGACTGGCGGAACGCCTCGGTCATGTGACTGTGGCTGCTGAAGCCCACATCACAGGCCAGTGCGGCCAGATCCTCCTCGCCGTCGCCAAGACGTCCCAGCGCGTTACCGAGACGCTGTTGCAATCGAAACTGCCGCAGCGATTGCCCGGTGCTGTCGCGGAAGATACGGCACAGGTGAAAAGACGAACAGCCGGCGAGCTGCGCCAGACTATGGACGTCCAGATTCTCTCCGGCATGGCCGATGATGGCCTCTTCCACCCGCGCCACCCGATGTGCCATCCCGGCTTGCCTCGCGCGCGGGCGAACCGCCGCGCATGACTGCAGCAGACTGTCCAGCGTATCGAGCAGAACCTCCTCGGCCGCGTCCGGCATGTCGCCGCCGTGCCGAAGGCCCAGCAACATTTCCACATGGGTCTTCTGGAACTGCAGGTCGTGGCTGAATTCCCGGCATGGCGCTGCGATGGCGCCGGTCATGTCCAGCGAGTCCAGCATGGCATCGTCGACCCACACATCGGTACAGCAATCGCAGCTATCGGAATCCGGGTGCGAGATGCGGTATTCGACATTCTTCTGCAGCAGGATCGCCTGACCCGGCCGCGCGAAATAGGTTCTGGCGCCCACATGCACCGCGAACGAACCCCGTCGGGTGAAGATGAAGCGCGCCGGCTCAGAGCCTTGCGGTCCACCACAGTCGACGCGCGGCTTCTTGCAGACATGGTTGATCACCATGAAATGCGACGACTGCAGCACGGTCTGCATGATCGACATCGATAACGCCCCGCCGTCAGCTGAAACCCCTGCGGAAAATCATACGCTCCGACGGGCGACTCGACGCCATCCGGCATGCAATTCGCCAGCACGTTTCTGAAAGCGGTGGCGTCACGGTTGTGTCACCGCGTGCGGCTGCCTAAGACCCCTGGATCCAACGCTCCGCACTGCGCAGGTTTCTGAAAGCGCCGACGCGACGGCGGCGAGAAGCTGGCGCGGCTTTCCGCCGAGGGAAGTTCCCCGGAAATCCGGCTGGCGCGTTCCCCACTCCCCCGCCGGCTGCGCCGACCCACGTACGCAAGGAGATATGGTCATGATCAAGAAACTCTGCACGCTGCTCGCCACCTGTTGCGTAATGACCGCCGCCAATGCGACCCAGCCATTTTCGCCCGACGACTGGCTCAATCCGATGCTGTACCCGAAGGACTCGCAGCCGTTCGGCAAGAGCATGTCCAGCTGGGCCGAGCTCAACTGGCAATGGATCTACGCACAGCCCTTCGATCACAACCCGTACCTCGATCCCACCGGCGCCGATTGCGCCGTCGACCAGAGCGGGCCGGTCTGGCAGCTGGCGCCGATCGCCGCCATGATGTCCGGCACCTACACGCGGACCTGCACGATTCCGAGCGGCAAGGCGGTGTTTCTGCAAATCGGCGCCGTGGCCGACGACTGGCCCTGCCCCGACCCGGCCTTCGGCCCAAAGCCGGGGCAGTCGCTATACGACTTCCTGGTCGCTGACGCGGCGACCTACAACATGGTCACCGAGCTGGATCTGACGCTCGATGGCCGGCCGATCTTCAACCCGCTGGATTACATCTACACCTCCGATGATCTGTTCGCGCTCAAGGGCGACTCCAGCGAGGTGCAGTTCGATCCGTGCATCACCGGCGGCTACCAGCCCAGCATCATGTACGGCTACTTCATGATGTTCCGCCCGATGTCGCCAGGCATGCACACCATCGTGCGGCACAATCACGATAGTGACGGCAAGGACCTGACCTTCATCTACCATCTCACCGTGCAGTAACGGCCTCGTCGATCGCCACGCGCTGCGGTTCCTTGCAAACCCCGCTCGCCTTTGGCGGGGTTTGCCCGCGGTGCGTTCAATCGCGCGTGCTCAGTTCTCCCATGGCGGATGATCACCCAACCGCTCGGCCAGAAAATCGACGAACGCGCGGACCCGTGGCGGCACCAGCCGGCGTTGCGGCATCACCGCGTGGATGCCGGTGGCGGCCAGCGGATACTCCGGCAACAGCACCTGCAGCCGTCCCGTGCGCAATTCTTCGTGCACATGCCAGACCGAATGCATCGCAATACCCAATCCGGCTACCACGGCGTCGCGCAGCAACTCGCCGAGATTGCTCTCGAAGCGACCATCCACCCGCTGTGCGATCTCGCCGCCGCGACCATCGCCGAAACGCCACACGTCCTGGCGGCCCTGACTGCCGACCAGCAGCAGGCAGTCGTGCGCGGACAGATCGGCCGGAGTACGCGGCGTGCCATGCCGGCGCAGATAATCGGGCGATGCGCACAACACGCGCCGGTTCACCGCCAGTTGGCGCGCCACCAGCCCTGAGTCGCCCAGCGCGCCGACGCGGATGCCCAAATCGAAGCCGGATCCGACCAGGTCCAGCATCTGGTCGTTGAGATTCACGCTGAGCTTCACCCGTGGATACCGCGCCAGGAATTCGGGCAGCAGCGGCGAAATGTATTGACGTCCGAACGATGCCGGCAAAGTGACCCGCAAGGTTCCGGCCACCTCGGTGGCGGCTTGGCGAAGGCCGCCGGTCAGCGCCTCCAGATCCTCCACCAGCGCGCGTCCCTGTTCGGCCAGGGCGGCGCCTTCCGGCGTGGCGTGCAGCTGGCGGGTAGTCCGGTGCAACAGGCGCACACCGAGGTCACGCTCCAGCCGCTTCAGGCGCTGGCTGGCCACCGCCACCGACAGGTCGAGGCTGCGCGCGGCTGCGCTGATCGAACCCAGGTCAAGCACGCGCAGGAACAGGCTGAGATCGCCAACACGGTCCATGACTATCAACTATTCATTGAAAATGATTAGTCATCTTGGTGGTTTTTGACGAAAAGACAACTGCCTAAGCTGATGCATCGTTTCTGCCTGGATTGTCGCCATGTCCTCCTCCTCTGCCATCACCCGTGCACGCACGCCGTTGGCGCTGTACGCGCTGACCGCCGGCGCGTTCGGCATCGGCACCACCGAATTCGTGATCATGGGCTTGCTGCTGCAGGTGTCCGCCGACCTGCATGTCAGCATCGCCGCGGCCGGCCTGCTGATTTCCGGCTATGCGCTGGGCGTGTTCGTCGGTGCGCCGCTGCTGACCGCGGCAACCAGCCGGCTGCCGCACAAGACCGCGCTGATCGCGCTCATGGTGATCTTCACCATCGGCAACCTGGCCAGCGCGCTAGCGCCGAACTACACGGTGCTGATGCTCGCCCGGGTGATCACCTCGCTGGCCCATGGCACGTTCTTCGGCGTAGGCGCGGTGGTGGCGACCGGGCTGGTAGCGGAGGATCGCAAGGCCTCGGCGATCTCGATCATGTTCACCGGCCTGACCGTGGCGACCCTGCTCGGCGTGCCGGCCGGCGCGTGGCTGGGGCTGCATTTCGGCTGGCGCGCCACGTTCTGGGCAGTCAGCGCGATTGGTGTGCTCGCCACCGTCATCATCGCCATACTGGTGCCGGCCGACCGCGGCGACAGCGCACCGATGAAGTTCGTCGAAGAACTGAAAGGCATCGCGCATCCACAGGTGCTGCTGGGTCTGCTGATGACCGTGCTCGGCTTTGCCGGCGTGTTCGCGGTGTTCACCTATATCCAGCCTATCCTCACCCGCGTTACCGGTTTCGCCGACAGCGCGGTGTCGCCGATCCTGCTGGTGTTCGGCGGCGGCATGGTGGTCGGCAACCTGCTCGGCGGCCGTCTTGCCGACCGCCGGCTGGTGGCGGCCCTGCTGGGCTCGCTGGCCGCACTGGCGATCGTGCTCGGCATGATGACGTTCGCGCTGCACAGCAAGCCAGCGATGATCGCCTTCAGCGGCCTGCTCGGCGTCGCCGCCTTCGCCACCGTGGCGCCGCTCCAGCTGCGCGTATTGCAAAAGGCCACCGGCGGCCAAGTGCTGGCGTCGAGCTTCAACATCGCCGCGTTCAACCTCGGCAACGCGATCGGTGCATGGCTGGGCGGCATGGTGATCAGCCATGGTCCGGGCCTGGGCGCGGTGAGCTGGGTGGCGGCGCTGCTGCCGGTGCTCGGATTCGTTGTCGCGCTATGGAGCGTACGGCTGGACATCCGACCGTCACGGCGAGTGGCCATCGTGACCTGTGCCGAAACCCCTCTCTGACTTTCGTAAGGATCGCCTTCATGGAATACCGCTATCTCGGCAACTCCGGCTTCAAAGTGCCCGCACTGGGCTTCGGCGCCGGCACGTTCGGCGGCAAAGGACCGCTGTTCAGTGCGTGGGGCCATACCGATATCGAAGAAGCAAAACGGCTGATCGATATCTGCCTCGACGCCGGCGCGAATCTGTTCGACACCGCGGACGTCTATTCGGACGGTGCATCGGAAGCCATCCTCGGCGCCGCGCTGAAGGGCCGGCGTGAGCAGGCGATCATCTCGACCAAGCTCACCTTGCGCGCGGGCGATGGCCCGAACGATGTCGGCGCCTCGCGCCATCACCTGATCGGCGGCGTGGAACGTGCGCTGAAACGGCTTGGTACCGATTACATCGACCTGCTGCAACTGCACCACTTCGACGCCATGACGCCGGTGGAGCAAGTGATGTCGACGCTGGACGATCTGGTGCGCGCAGGCAAGGTGCGCTATCTCGGCGCGTCGAACTTCTCCGGCTGGCAGCTGATGAAGTCGCAGGCCGCGGCCGACGCGCAGGGCTATTCGCGCTTCGTGGCGAACCAGACCTACTACTCGCTGATCGGGCGCGACTACGAGTGGGAGTTGATGCCGCTGGGGCTCGACCAAGGTGTCGGCGCGGTAGTGTGGAGTCCGCTCGGCTGGGGCCGGCTCACCGGCAAGATTCGTCGCGGCCAGCCGCTACCCCAAGGCAGCCGCCTGCACGAGACGGCGGGCTTCGCACCACCGGTCGACGAGGAGCGGCTGTATCGCGTGGTCGATGCGCTGGAGGCGGTCGCCGCGGAAAACGGCCGGACGATTCCACAGATTGCGCTGAACTGGCTGCTGCAACGGCCCACGGTTTCCACGGTGCTGATCGGCGCGCGCAATGAAGCCCAACTGCGCGACAACCTCGGCGCGGTGGGCTGGACACTCGACGACGACGCCCTCGCTCGGCTCGACGCGGCCAGCGCAGTTACTCCGTCTTATCCCTACTACCCTTACTGGAATGGCATGTTCGCCGAGCGCAATCCGCCAGCGGTATTGTTCAACGTCGCCACGGAGTCGCAAGCATGAAAGCCGTCGCACTCACCCGCTACCTGCCGATCGACGATCCGCAATCGCTGCTCGATGTCGAACTGCCCAGACCTACGCCCGGCGAGCACGACCTGCTGGTGCGTGTCGAGGCCATCTCGGTAAATCCGGTCGATACCAAGGTCCGTTCGCCGAAGCCGCAGGTCGAAGCCCAGCCGAAAATACTCGGCTACGACGCCGCCGGCACGGTCGAAGCGGTCGGTGATGCCGTCGGCGGATTCAAACTGGGCGACCGCGTCTACTACGCCGGCGACATCAGCCGCCCCGGTAGCAACGCGGAGTACCAAGTGGTCGACGCACGCCTGGTCGGCCATGCGCCGCGGTCGATCGACCTGGCCGATGCAGCAGCGCTGCCCTTGACCACGATCACCGCGTGGGAGCTGCTGTTCCAGCGCATGCCGTTCGACAGCGAGATGGGCGGCGCCGGCAAGTCGCTGCTGGTCATCGGCGGTGCCGGTGGCGTCGGCTCGATCGCGATCCAGCTGGCACGGCGTGCCGGCTTCACCGTCATCGCCACCGCTTCGCGTGCCGAAACCATCGACTGGTGTCGCTCGCTGGGGGCGCAGCACGTGATCGATCATCGCCAGCCGCTGGCACCGCAACTGGCCGCGCTGGGTTTCGACCAGGTCGACGCCGCGCTCAATCTCGCCGATACCGTTCGCTACTGGGACACTCTCGGCGAAGTTCTGGCGCCGCTGGGGCATGTCGGCCTGATCGTCGAGCCTGGCAGTGCATTGAAGATCGGCGATCCTTACAAAGCCAAGTCGATCGGCATCCACTGGGAAATGATGTTCGCCCGACCGCGCTTCAAAACCGCCGACCAGGCCGAGCAAGGCCACATCCTCGAGCGCGTGGCCGCGCTCATCGACGCCGGTGAATTGCGTGGCACGCGTACCGAAACCCTGACACCGATCAACGCCGCGAACCTGCGCGAAGCGCATCGGCGGCTGGAGTCAGGCAAGACGATCGGCAAACTGGCGCTGGCTGGCTGGTGATGCGCTGAACGAATGAGCGCACGCGCTCCGTTCGTTCGTGGCGATCAACCGTGTTTGCTGGCCGCCGTCTTCTTTCCAGGCGCCGGCTTGGCGGGCTCGCCTTTCTTGCCCAGCTGTTCCAGCAGCGTGTTCATGTCCTCGGCGTGTTCCTCTTCCACCGCCAGGATGCCTTCCAGCACGCGGCGTGTGGTCGGGTCATCGGTACCGATATAGGTGATCATCTCGCGATAGCTGTCGATCGCGATGCGTTCGGCAACCAGATCCTCCTTGATCATGTCGACCAGATCCTCGCCCTCGACGTAGTCGGAATGGCTGCGGCTGAGCAGACCCTCGGGCGAGAGATTCGGCTTGCCATCCAGCTGGGTGATGCGCTCGGCGATCTGGTCGGCGTGGCCTTGCTCTTCGTTGGCATGCTCGAGGAACTCCGCCTTGATCGCCTGCGAGTTGATGCCCGACGCCATGTAGTAGTGGTACTTGTAGCGCAGCACGCAGACCAGCTCGGTAGCGAGCGCATGATTGAGCAGCTTGACCACGGTGGCCCGATCAGCACTGTAACCCGCTGTCATCGCGCCTTTGTCGATGTCCTTGCGTGCGCGCTTACGGATGTTCTCGATGTCGCTGACGAACGGCTTGGTCTTGGCCATGACTTGCTCCTGCGGGGACTGGAATGGGTGCAACCGCGATATGCCTGCCGGCACCGCGGGAAGTCCGCCCAGCGTAGAAATCCGCATGAAAAAGCCGGGTGAAGGAATCCCGCGCGGCATAACAAATGACCCGGCAACAGCCTTCAGCGCGCGGCGAATCGTTCAGCGCGATCGAATGTGGCCTGCAACCCCGGAAGAACATGTTCGATCAGTTCGGCGTGTCGACGCCACTTGTCCGGTGCAGGCCGGGATACCGTGTAACCGGATAATGGCAGTGTTGCACCCAACGGCTTGTCCCATTCGAGGCCGAGAGCACCGCACAAGCGTGTCATTTCCGCCATCGGCTCCGCCAGAAATTCGTCATAACGGATCACGTGACAACGATCCGCCGGAAATGCTGCAAGATCGTCCAGCAATATGCGCGTGGTGATCTCCCATTGCGCGGCGACAATCTCGTGCAGTGGACGTCCGATCAGCCCGCGCCAGCCGGGTACCAGCAGCAGCGACCAGGGCAGCCCCGTCCACCCTGGTAGCTGCGGGTATGTGCGAAAATGCGCGGATTGCCAAGCCTCGATCATGCTGCTCAAGGTCTGTCGCGGATCCCGGTGGAGGTAAACGAAGCAGGCTTCCGGAAATGCCCTGGCCAGCAGCGGGATGCGCAATGCGTTCTTCGGGGTTTTTTCCAGGAAACGGTACGGTAGCTGTGTCGGCGGGTGAGCATTCCGGTCACGCATCTGCGAATGAAAACGCCGGCGCAGCTCGCCGACCACCTCGGGCGTTGCCGTCGACTCGTCGAATCGATTGGAATCGTAGCCGCGCTGTGCCGGACGCAGGCCATTGATTCCCTCGATCAATCCATGGCTTTCCTGGCCGGTGGTGAAAAGGTCGCGTGCCTGCGCGAGAGTTTCGAACAGGAGAGTGGAGCCAGAACGCGGTGGCGAGATGATGAATACCGGACGGTCGAAGACCGGGTCGCGCAGATTCCTGATCGGATGAGGCCCCTGCATCAAGACACCTGTCTCGCTTGCTGGAGCAAACGCGCATGTCGGCGATCCCCGAGCATCACTATGGTCAGGCCATTCAAAGCCTGCAGGAATGCCATATTGTTGAACAGTTTCAATGGCGCCGCGAGGTGCCCCATCAACTGTTCGAAAGTATTCAACTTCTCGCGATAGACCGGCCATGCCGCATGATCACTGCCGTATTGCGCCCATGTCGCCTGCCACGCAGTGATGAAACGCAAGGCGAGCTGCTTTGCCGGCGCAAGCTGAGCATGCGGACTCGTCTCATCGAATAGGAAGTTCAGGTACTCGCGCAGTTCCCACGGCGTCATGATCTCCGGCAGGTTGGCGCTTTCGCAGGCAAGGTGTGGCAATGACGATGATGACGGTGGTGCGAACCTTTCCGCCTCCCAATCTGTCCGACCGGGTTCCACTCCCGGTATCCGGCCATGCTCGACCGTGCTCCAGAAGCGCTCGCTACCCACCGTGTCTGCTACCAGATGGATCCGTTCGGCGTCCGCGGCATTGATCACTCGGTGCATGCGCCAGGTATCGAATATCCAGCACTCACCCGCTTTCATGTTGACCTCGTCATCCCCGCACAGGAAGCGCACGGCAGGTTGGGTCACGATCGGAATATGAACCCGCACACGGTCATGCCAGTAATAGTTGACATCGACGTGCGGCGTGACTTCGGCGCGTCCGCTCAATTTCATCAGGCGGCTGCGCCCCCATACGGCACCCACCTTTTCTAGCACCTGCATGAGATAGGGGCACCGTTCGAGATGCGGGGTGGGCCGCATCGGGCCGGCAAAGCCGTCATGCTGCGGATCGCCGCCCCGCGAAATCAGCGGCAACGCGAAATTGCCCGGAAACTTTTCCGGGTGGTCGCGCCAGCATGAGGCATCCAGCGCATTGACCTCGGCAAGCAGCCGGGACGCGTCAAACAAAAATGGCAGCTGGATGAACGGCGCTTGGAGCTTCATGGATGGTCTCAACCTCAGAAATGGAGGTCGGCAGCGTCAGCAAAGATTCGACGGATTTTCTCCACCATCCCGACATGAGCGCGACGACCTCGTCCGCAAAGTATACGGCGGCATAATCGCGCAAGTCCCGGGTAAACCTACTTCGAGCAGCACCTCTGCATATCGAGATCAGTGACGCGTGGCGACTGAACTATGCAACGGAGCTTCCTATGCTGGTATTCAGCAGACCAGATTCGAACAGACGCCGTCGGCCGGCTGATGCCGGCCGTATCTTTCAAAGCTATGACTCAAACGGGAAACCGAATGCAGGAGTGTCAGCGCGGCAGGTACGCGCGCAGGAACATGTCTACGCCGGTTCGCGCCGTAGTCTCGATTTCCTGGGCATAGCTCTCGGGACATTCGGTGCAGCCGAACATCTGGCGCATCATCAGATTGCCCTTGATCAGGGTCAGGAACTGCGCGCTGGCGCGCGGCACGTCGTCGATGTCGAGCTGGCCGGCGTCAACCGCCTGGCGCAGCAGACGTTCCATCAAGCCATGCGTACGCATGGCGCCCTCTTCCCAGATCAGCTTGCCGTAGCGCGGATTGCCTTGCCGGCAGTCGCTGAGGATGGCGCGGAAGGTGCCTACGGTTTCGGGATTGCAATCCAGATGCGCATGGGTCAGCGCCACCCGCAGCAAGGTGTCCTTGATATCGACCTGGGGATTGAAGAAATAGGTCTCTTCCGGGAGCAAGTCCTGGATGCGCGAACGGATCACCTCACGGAACAAGTTGTCCTTGTCGCCGTAATGGCTGTAGACGGTGAGCTTGGATACTCCGGCATCAGCTGCGATAGCGTCCATGCTGGTACCGGCAAACGCATTGCGGATGAACAGCGCCTTGGCCGCCGCCAGAATCGCCGCGCGCTTCTCCATGTCCTTCGGGCGACCGGGGCCCTGGGGTTTGATTGGCGCGCTGGTATTCATGCCTCCACCTACACAAAAGGGAATTCGAGCTTTATTATACGCAGTGGTTCACTTATTTTCCAGAATGCGGCCGATCCGGCGATTCGACGCCATTTGTGGATGCATCCGATCGCGGGTGACGTCCGTCAGCCGCTTGCGATGACTTCCGGCACTTCGTAGGCCAACGCGCAACCGGCAGGCTTGTCGCTGTCGGACCTGTCATTGTGGGAGTGAGCTCCAGCGCTTATTCTCTTTGACCTTTTTTGATCCGCACGGGACACGAGCAGATGGCCATGAATATCGAGCAGGCACGACTGAACATGGTGGAAAACCAGGTGCGTCCATGGGACGTGCTGGACGGCCGTGTGCTGGACGTCATCAGTCGTGTGCGCCGCGAGGATTTCGTCGCCGCCGAACACCGCCAGCTCGCCTTCGCCGACCTGTGCCTGCCGCTGGGCCATGGCGAAGTGATGATGAAGCCGGTGGTGGAAGGCCGCGTGCTGCAGGCGCTGGAGTTGCAGCCGACCGATCGCGTGCTGGAAATCGGCACCGGCTCGGGCTTTCTCACCGCCTGTCTGGCCACCTTGTCGGCGCAGGTGATCAGCGTGGACATGCACGCCGATTTCACCGCGTCGGCGGCGCAGCGACTGCAGGCGGCAGGCATCACGAACGCCAGCCTGGTCACCGCCGAAGCCGTCCTGGCGTGGCAACCCGATGGCTTGTTCGACGCGCTGGTGGTGACCGGCGCTGTCTTCGAGATTCCTCCGCGCTGGCTGACCTGGCTCAAGCCTGGCGCCCGTTTGCTGGCCGTACGAGGACTCTCGCCGGTGCAGCAAGCCACCTTGCTGACCCATGAAGGTGCCGGCCGTTATCGCGAAGAAACCCTGTTCGAAACCGACCTGCCCTATTTGACTCACGCCGAACCCCCGCAACGGTTCGTCTTCTGACTACGCCCCGACCGATCCCCCATGAGGCAACCCATGCGTTTGAAGCTGCTCACTCTGGCCCTGGCACTGGCCGCCATGTCGCTGCCCAGCCACGGCACGGATCTGCTCGATGCCTACCACGACGCGCGCGCCAACGATCCGGTGCTGTCACAGGCTGATGCCACCCGGCTCGCCACCGGCGAAGGCGTGGATCAGGCACGTGCGCTGCTGCTGCCGCAAATCGACGGAAGCATGAGCCTGAGTCAGACCAATGGCGGCAACCTGATCGGGCATAGCCGCTCGCGCAAAATCAGCGGCACTCTCAGCCAGACCGTGCTCGATTTCAGCAAGTACGCCAACCTCAAGGCTGCGCACTCCGCTTCGGATGCCCAGGACGAGCTGTACCGGGCGGCGGCGCAGGAACTGTACGTACGGGTGGCCACGGCTTACTTCGGCGTGTTGACCAGCCAGGACGAGCTGACCTACGCCAAGGCCAACGAGGATGCGTTCCGGCAGCAGTACGAGCAGTCCGACCAGCGCTTCAAGGTCGGCCTCTCGGCGATTACCGACGTCTATCAGGCGAAGGCTTATTACGAGGCGGCCAAGTCGCAGACGATCGCCGCGCAGAACGCGCTCAATGACGCCCGCGAGGCACTTACCCAGATCACCGGCAAGCCGACCGGCGATCTGAAGAAGCTGCGCGACGATCTGCCGATGGAGCCGCCGACACCGGCCGATCAGGACAGCTGGGTGAAGCAGGCCTTGCAGACCAACCCCAACCTGCTCGCGCAGAAAAACAATGTGGAAGCCGCGGAGCACAGCATCACCGCCGCACGCGCCGGCCACCTGCCAACGATCAGTGCGGGGGTAACCTACGGCAAGGGTGCCAGCTGGTCCGAAACCGACGCCAACAGCCGCTTTCGCGACCCCTCGTCGACCACCATCGGGCTGACCCTGAACGTGCCGATCTTTTCCGGCGGCGCAACCCAGTCGCGTGTGCGCCAGTCGATCTACCAGCGCGATTCCGCCACTGACGCGATGGAATCGGAGCGTCGCCTGGTGGTGCGCAATACGCTCAACTACTACCGTTCGGTGATTGCCGGCATTGCCCAGGTGGAATCGGCCAAGGCCTCGGTGGAGTCCGGCCAGAAGGCGCTCGAAGCGACCCGCGCGGGCTTCGAAGTGGGTACGCAGACGATGACCAACGTGCTGCTGGCGATCCAGATCCTGACCTCTTCGGAAAGCAGCTACTCGCAAGCTCGCCACCAGTTCATCCTCAACAAGCTGCTGCTCAAGGAAACCGCCGGCACGGCCGATCTGAAGGACATCGAGACGATCAACGCCTTGCTGCAGTAAACCGCCGCACGCTGCACACCGAAACGGCCGGGATCAAACCCGGCCGTTTTGCTGCCGGCGCCTTTCGCATGCGGCTATTCCTGCAGCGCCGTATCGATCAATTGCATGATCCGCTGCACCGCACCGCGCTCGCGCTCGAATACTTGCTGCGCCGCCTTGCCCATTCGCGCGCGCTTGGCGGCGTCGAGCAACAGCTTCAGCACGTCCGGGCCGAGTTGATCGGCGCCAGCTACGCGTTCGGCGCCACCTTGCTGGATCAGGCTGTGGGTGATCTCCGCGAAATTGAACGTGTGCGGACCCACCACGACCGGAACCGACAAGGCGGCGGGCTCCAGTACATTGTGGCCACCGATCGGCACCAGGCTGCCGCCGACGAAGGCCACCTCGGTCGCCGCGAAGAACGGCATCAGCTGCCCCATCGCATCGATCACGAATACCTGATGCGACGGCGACGGCACGTCATCGCTGCTGCGTGTGGCGACCGTGAAACCCAGGCTGCGCACCGCTTGTTCGACGACCCGGAAGCGCTCGGGGTGACGCGGTGCGAGCAGCAGCAGCGCATCGGGCAATCGGTGCAACACCTGAAGGTGTGCCTCGAGTACCGCCAGTTCTTCGCCTTCGTGGGTACTCGCGGCCATCCATACCGGCCGCCGTGGCCCCCAATGGTTGCGCATGGCGGCACCCTTCGCCACGGCGCCGTCGGGTATCGGCATGTCGAACTTCATGTTGCCGGTGACCAGTATCTGTTGCGGGTCGGCACCCAGCAGCCGATAGCGGGCGGCATCGGTGCGCGACTGCGCCGCAATCACCCGGACGCAACGCAACGCCGAACGCGCCAGCCCGCGCAGCGGCTTGTAGCCGCGCAGCGAACGCTCGGACAGCCGCGCATTGACGATCATCAGCGGAATCCCCCGCCGGCGGCAGGCGAAGTAGAGGTTCGGCCATATCTCGGTTTCCACGATCAGCGCCAGTCGTGGCCGTATCCGTTTCAGGAATCTGCCCACGGCAAACGGCAGGTCATACGGCAGGTAGACGTGGAACACGCTGTCGCCAAACAGCTGATGTACGCGCGCGGTACCGGTCGGGGTGACCGTGGTGATCACCAGCGGCGCGTTCGGATAATCCCGGCGCAACGCCTTGATCAGCGGCTCGGCTGCGTTCACCTCGCCGACCGATACGGCATGCACCCACAGGCTTCCGATGAATCCGGGCGTGTCGAAAAAGCCGAACCGCTCCGGCCAACGGTGATGGTATGGCCGCGAACGTACCCCGCGCGCCAGCAGCCGCAACACCAGCAGCGGCGTAGCCAGAAACATCGCGAGGGTATAGAGATAGCGCAACAGTCGATCCTTGCAGCGGACGCGCGAGTATAGCGAGAGCCGCCGAACCGAACCGGCTCCATATCGGAGACGGCCCGCTACAATGCCCGCGATGCCCGGCATGCCCCGCCCCACCTTCACCCGTTCCCTGCTTGCGCCGCGCCAATGGCCGGCGTGGGTGGGCGTGGCCGTGATCTGGCTGATCGCGCGACTGCCACAGCGCGCGCTGATGTGGGTGGGACGGCGTGCCGGCGCGCTGGTATTGCGCGTTCCCTCCGAGCGCAGGCATATCGCCGAGACCAACATCGCACTGTGCTTTCCCGAGCTCGACGCCGCCGAGCGGGCCGCGCTGGTCGACGCCAACCTGCGCGACATCGGCCTGATGCTGGTGGAATTTGCACTGGGCTGGATGGGCAGCGACCGCCGCATGGCCGACATTCCAACCCGCATCGAGGGGTTGCAGCATCTCGAGGCCGCGCGGGCGCAGGGCAAGGGCGTACTGCTGGTAGGCGGCCACTTCTCGCATCTGGAGCTGTGCGCGCGGCTGGTTTCGCAGCGCATCCGCATCGCCGGCATGTACCGGCGGATGGATTCGGCCGCGTTCGAATGGGTCGTGCTGCGGGCGCGATTGCACTATGCGGCCGCGATGTTCGACAAGGACGATATCCGCGGCACGGTGAAATACCTGCGTGGCGGCGGCACGCTGTGGTACGCACCGGATCAGGACATGCGCAGCAAGGACAGCGTGTTCGTACCGTTCTTCGGCGTGCCGGCAGCGACCATCACCGCCACCCATCACCTGGCACGGATGTCCGGAGCGGTGGTGATTCCGTTCTTCCATCGCCGTCTACCTGACGGCAGCGGTTACGCCCTGCGGCTCGGCGCGCCGCTGGAAAATTTTCCAGGCTCGGACGTGCTGGACGATACCGCCCGGGTCAATGCCTGCATCGAGCAGATGGCGCGCGAAGCACCAGCGCAATACCTGTGGGTGCACAAGCGCTTCAAGACACGGCCGGATGACGGGCCATCTCCATACTGAAACCGGCACGCTTCGTGCGAAAATGCCGCATGAACCCGCGCCGGTTTCCGGAACTCCCACAAGCATCGATCCGCCACGCATGACACGCACCGCACCGGAGCGGGCAGCCGCGCTGCCGATTCTCACCTACCACAACATCGCGAACGCGCCGCGCGATATTCGCCGTTGGCGAAGCCTGTACGTGGGCCCCGCCGCATTCGCGCGGCAGATGTGGCTGTTGCGGCGTTTCGGCTACCGCGGGCTCTCCATGTCCGACGCGATGCCGTATCTGCGAGGCGAGCGCAGCGGCCGCATCGCCGTCATCACACTGGACGACGGCTATGCGGACAACCTGGAGTCTGCACTGCCGATATTGCAGCGCTACGGCTTCAGCGCCACCTGCTATGTCGTCAGCGGCAGCATCGGTCGATACAACCAGTGGGACGACGAACGGCTGGGCGTGCGCAAGCCGCTGATGTCGGTGCAGCAACTGCGCAGCTGGCAGCACGGCGGCATGGAGGTCGGTGCGCATACCGTCAGCCATCCCCGGCTGACCCAATGCAGCGATGCGCAATTGCGCGACGAGATCCACGGCAGCAAGGCGACGCTGGAAGATCATCTCGGCGTGCCGGTCACCCAGTTCTGCTACCCGTATGGCGATGCCGACGATCGTGTGGCCGGGGTGGTACGCGAAGCCGGTTTCGCCGCCGCCACCACGACCCGTCGCGGCCGGGCCAGCGCCGGCATGGATTTGTGGCAGCTGCCGCGGGTACAGATCGCGCGCCATCATCTGCTGCCGCAATTCGCCATGCGGGTGATGTCGGGTTACGAGGATCGCCGGGCGTGAAACTCCTCTTTGTCGGCACCAATCCCGAGAACACCGGTGCCGCCAGTCACTTTGTCGCCCTGGTGCAGGCGATGGCCGAGGCCGGGCACGACGTGAGCGCGGTGATCTATCCCGACGGCCTGATCTGGCAAGGACTGGCGCATTCCCGCGTGCGCTTGTACAAGGCAAAATTCCGCAACGTGCTCGACCTGCGCGGCTATGCCGCCGTCTTCAAGGCCGCGCGTGAACTGAAGCCCGACTGGCTGATCGGAAACTTCGGCAAGGAGTACTGGCCGCTGATCCTGGCCGGACGGCTGCTGCGCGTGCCGGTGGCACTGTTCCGGCATCGCACGCCCCCCATGAAAGCTGTTTCCGCCTACCTGATCCCACGTCTCGCGCAACGCTTCTTCGCCGTCTCCAAGCACGCCCGCCAGGCCTATCTGGATCGCGGCGTCCCGGGCCACCTGGTGCGTGTGCTGTACAACCCGGTGAACCTGGAGCTGTGCCGGTTCGACCCACAGCAGCGTAGCGAGATCCTGCGCTCGCTCGGCCTGGACGAGGACGCGATCGTGCTCGGTTATACCGGCCGCATGCACACCGGCAAAGGCATCTTTCCCTTGTTCGATGCCGCCACCGCGGCGATGGCGGAACAGCCGCGGCTGCACTGCATATGGCTGGGCGATGGCCCGGACGCACAAACCCTGCGCGAGCGTGCGGCCGCGACCGCGACCGCAGGCCGGCATCACTTCCTGGGCTGGATTCATGACGTCCACCCGTATTACAGCGCGTTCTCCATGCTGGCCTTCCCGTCGATCGCGACGGAAACGTTCGGCCGGGTTTCGGTGGAGGCGCAGGCCGCGGGCGTCCCCGTGCTGGGCAGCGACATCGGCGGCATCCCCGAGACACTGGATGCCGGCGTGACCGGTCTGCTGCTGCCGCCGGGCGACGTCGCGGCGTGGCGCGATGCCATCCTGAAATTGTGCGACCCCGTCTTGCGCACATCGATGGGTACGGCGGCGCAGGACTACGTGCAGCAGCACTTCAGCACGCCGGTGATCGCCGAGGAATTTCGGCGCAGCCTGCTCGAGGATGGATGCGGCGCCGGTTAATGCGGGGCTGTATCAATCCTGCCGGCGGCGCCGCAACTCGTACAGCTTGGCGTATTTCAGGAATGCGTAGAACGCATGGATCCGCGCCGCGATGAAACCGGCCCAGCCGGAGCGCCAATGCCCCCGCAGCACGTAGTAGCGCAGAAACGCCACTGTCGGATACGACACCATGCGTAGCCGCAGCCAGCGCACCTCGCGCCGGGCCAGATCGGTCAGCTGCATGCTGGAATAGCGGTTCGCCTTGGTCACGCGCCCGCTGATGTCGGGCTCGCCATGGTGATCGATGACCACGTCCAGCACGCCCATCGAACCATCCAACTGCACCTCTTCGTGCACCTCGTGGCCGCTCATCCGCGCACGCTGCCGATCGAACAGGCGCACGTAGTGGTTGAGCCGGCTGTGCCGCGACTGCCAGCGCCAGAATTGCCACTCGCGCCGCCACAACTGATAGCCCGCATGCTGCGGTGTCAGCAACGCCTGCTGCAGCCGCCCGGCTGCATCCGCGTCCAGCGATTCATCGGAATCCAGCAGCAATACCCAGCGATGGCTGGCCAGGTCGATGGCCGCCTGCTTCTGCGCGCTGTAGCCGGCAAACGGCTGGGTGTGGACGTGGGCACCGTAGTGCGCGGCGATCGCAGCGGTGGCATCGGTCGAGCCCGAATCCAGCACCACGATCTCGTCCGCCCAGCTCACCCCTTGCAGGCAAGCGTCGAGCGTATCGGCGTTATTGAACGTGGTCACTACCACCGACAACCGCTCACGCTCGGCCATCGTCGCCCTCCACATACAGCGCCGCGCACCACAACCCGAGCAACCAGGCGAACAGCAGTCCCCACCATGCCGAATAGAACGCCAGATGGGTGTTCAACGGAAACAGCATCACACCTAGCGCCAGCGTGGCAGGGAACGCCCGCGTGCGTGCCGCCGCGCCGACCCGGCGCCATGCACGCCACGCCAGCGCCACGGCGGCCAGCCACAACAGCAGGCCGATCGTACCGGTCTCGGTAAGCACCTCCAGTACCAGCTGGTGTGCATGGCACGCACCCTCGCCGACGCCGCAAGCTTCTCCTCCGGTCACCACGAACGGGTCGTTCGCCGGTGCGTACTGCGGATAGGCATAGCGAAAACCGCGCACGCCGACACCGTTGACGGGATGCGCCGCGATCATGCGGACGCTGGCGTGCCAGATATCGAGCCGGCCGCTGAGCGCGGTATCGACCGACTGATCGGTGCCATTCAATGCGAGCAGGGTGCGCTGCATACGATCATGGAAACGCGCGGAGGTTTTCCAGGCGATGCCGCCGGCCAAGGCCAGCAGCACCGCAGCGAGCACGCAGATTCCGGCGAAGCGCAGCGGCGAGTGGGCCTCGCGCCAGGCAAAACCCAGCGCCACCAACGCGTAGCACAGCCATGCCGCGCGCGAGCCGGCCAGCAACACCGGTCCGAGTACCAGTACGAAAGCGATCAACAAACCCGGCAGGCCCCAGCGTCGCCGCGCTGCCCACAACGCAAACGGTGACAGCACCGCCAGGGTCGGGCCCAGCTTGAGATTGTCGGCGCCGAAAATGCCGGAGACCCGCTGTGCCTCGGCATGGCCACCCAGGCTCCAGCCGGTCAGCGCCTGCAGCCACGCGTCGGCGCACCACAGCGCCAGCACCAGGGCGACGGCCACATACAGCGCCTGCAACTTGTGCTCGCGCCGGATCGCGAAGCACGCATACAAACCCAGCGGTATGTATCGCAACAGTGCGGCCACGGTGCCCCAGCTCTTGCCCGGCATGATGGCGTCGACGGCGGACAGCAGCGCCGCGCCGATATAGGCGGCCAGCAACCACAGCAGCAGACGCGCGCCGGCGTGCTGCTGCAGCGCCTGCGGGTCCCGCGCAAACAGCATGATCACGCCGAGCAGGCACAGAAATGTGCCCACTTCCGAACTGCGCCCGAACGGCAGCAACGCCACTACCAGCCAGAACGGCAGCAATGGGGAACGCAGTGCGGCCTTGAGTGAGGTGCCGAAAGAATTCATGGGCGGACCAGAACGGAGGCGGTCACGCATTGTAGGCGAGCGCGAACGTTCGCGGACCCGGGCTGGTTCTCAGCCGGCGGCTACTTCGTCATACAGCGCCAGGGTGGCCTGCTGCATGTCGATCAGGCGGTAACTCTGCAACGGGGAAATCGGCGGCGCAACTCGCAGCAACTCGGCCGCGCGTTCGACCAGCCGCTCGCGATCCCCCGGCGGCACGCGGCCCGCCGGATAGAGTTCCGCCAGCAACTCGCCGACACCACCGTGCGCATAGCCGAGCACCGGCCGGCACAGCGACAACGCTTCGATTACGGTGCGTCCGAACGATTCGGGCTTGTTCGACAGTTGCAGCACCAGCGCCGATACCGCATAGATGTCACGGACGTCGTGGCGCGGCGGCGTCAGCACAACCTGCGAGGCGACCCCACGTGCGCGGATCAACTCGTGCAGCTCGGCCGCATACGCCTCGCGACCGGGCTCGATCACGCCCAGCAGCAGCAGGCGCGCCTCGATGCCGCGGCGCTTGAGATCGGCCAGCAGCTCGATCGCGTCGTGATGCCCCTTCAGCCGCGTACCGCGCCCAGGCAACGTCAGCAAAGGCGCACCGCTCAACGCCGGATATTCGGCAAAAAACGCCTTCTGCCACGCGTCGTCAGGTCGATGTCCGTAGGGGAATGCATCCGGATCGATACCACGCGGAATGACCCGCACCTTGGCCGGCTCCAGCCATGGATAGTGGCTCAACACAAAATCGCGCACGGTCTGCGACACCGCGATCACCCGTTCGCCGCGCAGCAGGATCGCGCTGTAGCGCCCCGGCGAATTGAGTCCATGCACCGTGGTGATGAAATGCGGCTGCAGCGCCATCCCCTTCATCGCCCACCAGCCCAGCCAGGCCGGCAGCCGCGAACGGGCGTGCACGATGTCCGGTTTCAGCTCGCGCAATATCCGCCGCAACGCGCCGAGCCGGCCCAATGTGCGCAATGACTTGCGGCCCAGGTCGAGTGTGATGTGTTCACTCCCGCCCGCCTGCAACTGTTCGACCAGCCGTCCGCCTGCCGAGATCACTATCGAGCGGTGACCGACCTGTACCAGCGCCCGGGCGATCTCCAGGGCCGAACGCTCCGCTCCACCAGAATGCAGGGCGGGGATCAGTTGGACCACAGTCAGCAGCTTGGCGGGGACGGCAATGCTGGACATGAGCTCTGGGCTGGAGGCTTTCATTCTACCAAGGCAAGCAAAAACGGTGCCGCCAGCGGCTCGAATGCCTCTAAATGCCTCCAGACGATCAGTCGCGCAGCACGTAATTCGCGCCACAGTAGGCGCAGGTTGATTCCCCGCCGTCATCGACGATCGGCAGGTACACCTTCGGGTGCGAATTCCACAGCTCCATGCCGGGCATCGGACAGGACAACGGCAGGTCGGCGCGCGTCACTTCGTAACGATTTTCGGCATTTGCCGGCACCAGCGGCACCGTCGCGGACAAGGGGGGAGACATCAGCGAACTCCAGACTGGACATCAGGCCGCAAATGGTAGCAGGCTGCAGCCTTCTGTCGGGGGGCAGAGGGGATGAAGCGGGGAATCAGCCGCGGCTTTTGGCCGACAGGCTGCTGCAGGTTTTGTCACGAATTGGGTACATCATTTTCGACCCGGCGCGTCGTTCCGGGCCAACTGCAACTGCTTTGGGAGCAGACCATGGATTTCGGAAAAATCATCGAACGCGTCAAGGCCATCCTGATGACACCCAGGACCGAGTGGCCCGTCGTCGCCGCCGAATCGGCTACGACCAGCAGCCTCTATGCCGGTTACATCGCGATCGTCGCTGCCTTCCCGATCGTCGCGGGCTTCATCAAGGGCAGCCTGATCGGCACCAGCGTATTCGGCATCACCGTGCGCACACCGATCGGCATGGGCATCGTCGGCATGGTTCTGCATTACGTGCTGACCCTGGTGCTGGTCTACTTGATGGCGTTGATCATCAATGCGCTGGCACCCACCTTCGGCGGCCAGAAGGACATGGTGCAGGCGCTCAAGACCGTCGCCTACTCATGGACCGCCGGCTGGGTGGCCGGCATCGCCGTGATCGTGCCCTGGCTGGGCTGGCTGATCACTGTAGCGGGGGGCGTCTACGCCATCTACCTGCTGTACCTGGGCCTGCCGCGTACGATGAAGTGCCCGGCGGAGAAAGCCGGCGGCTATACCGCGGTCAGCGTCATCATCGCGATCGTGCTGAGCTGGATCATTGTCCTGATCGTCGGCAGCGTCATCGGCTCGGCGGCGATGACCGGTGCGGCGATAAGCAGCATGCACATCACCGGCAGCAACGGCGACAGCGTGACCGTCGACAGCGACAGTGCGCTCGGCAAACTCGCTGCGATGGGCCAGCGCGCCGAACAAGCCAGCAAGGGTCTGGATGCCGCGCAGAAGTCCGGCGACAACGCCGCGCAATCGGCCGCGATGGGCAAGATGATGGGCGCCGTATCCGGCAGCGGCACCGTCGAGGCGCTAGCGCCGGATCAGATCAAGGCGTTCCTGCCCGACAGCCTGGGCAATCTCAAGCGCACCAGCACTTCCGCCCAGCGCAACAACGCGATGGGCATGCAGATTTCCCAGGCCACCGCCGAATATTCCAATGACGGCGGTCAGCACATCACCTTGGAAATCACTGACACCGGCGGCGCCAAGGGCTTCATGGCAATGGCCGCCGCGATGGCGCCGGAAGAGGAAAAGGAAACCGACCACGGTTACGAGAAAACCTACACCGCGAACGGCAACATGATCCACGAGGCATGGAATACCGAGTCCAAGTCCGGTGAATACAGCGTGGTGCTGGGCAAACGCTTCACGGTCAAGGCGAGCGGCACGGCCGACAGCATCGATCAGCTGAAACAGGCTGCAACCGGCATCGACATGAGCAAGCTGGAGTCGCTGAAGGATGCCGGCGTGAAATCCAACTGACGCCACCGCGACACGCACAAAAAAAACCGCACCAGTGATGGCGCGGTTTTTTTTATGGGCCGAAGGAGCTTACTTGGCCGCGTCGGCCTTCGGCACCGAGCCTTCCGTGGTGATGCGGATGCTGATCTCGTCACTGACCTTCGGTACATAGGCACCGACACCGAAGTCCGAACGCTTGATGCTGGCGGTAGCGTCGAAACCGATCGACTGCGCCTTGCTCATCGGGTGCGGGCCGACTTTGTTCAGCGTGGCCGCCAGCACTACCGTCTTGGTCACGCCGTGCACGGTAAGGTCGCCGGTGACATTGAATTTATGTCCGCCCAGCGGCTGCACCTTGGTGCTCTTGAACGTCACCGTCGGGTACTTGTCGGCATCGAAGAAATCGGCCTCCTTCAGATGCTTGTCCAGCGCCGGCACGTGGGTGTCGAGGCTGGCCAACGGCAACGTCACGTCCACGCTCGACTTCGCCGGATTCTGGTCGTCGAACACCACGGTCCCGTCGCCCAGGCCGAAGTCGGCGGTGGGGTTGGAATAGCCGAAGTGGTTCCAGCTGAACAGCACCATGGTGTGGCCCGGATCGAGCTTGTAGGTGACCGGTGCAGCCTGTGCCGATACGGCGACGCCAAGCACGCTGGCGAGAGCGAGATACTTCAATGCACGCATTGGGGGGACTCCTGGGTAAAGGGTTGAAGGTGGGGTTGCTTCAGGCGATCGTGCAGGCTTCGTCAAACGACAACCGGGGGCTGCGCGGGAACAGGTTGCGGCTGGCATCCCCATGGCCGATGCTGATCAGGAAATTCGACTTGATGGTGGTACCGGAAAAAAATGCCGCATCCACGCCCGCATTGTCGAAACCGGACATCGGTCCGCAATCGAGCCCGAGCGCACGCGCCGCCATCAGCACATAGGCGCCTTGCAGCGTGGCATTGCGAAACGCGGTGGTATCGATCAACGGCTGGTTGCCGACGAACCAGCTGCGCGCATCGGCATGCGGGAACAACTTCGGCAGCTGTTCGTAGAACTCGTGGTCGGTGGCGATGATCGCGGTCACCGGCGCTTCCATGGTCTTGGCGAGGTTGCCTTCGGACAGGAACGGCGCCAGCTTCGCCTTGGCATCCTTCGATTTCACGAACACCACGCGCATCGGCGAGGAGTTCGCGCTGGTCGGGCCGAATTTGGCCAGTTCATAGAGTTGGTGCAGCTGCTCGTCACTCACATCCTTGGGCAGCCAGGCATTGAAGGTACGGGCACCGCGAAACAACTGGTCGAGGCTGGCCTCGGAAAGCAACTCGGTCATGGGTATCCTCTGCTACATGGATGCGCCGACGGTGGCGCCATGGCGTGCAAGTGTATAGGCGGGCGTACGCCAACAGATAACGTCTACGGGGAACGTACTGTGCTCATTTGGGAAACAATGCAACGGTGCCCACGCTCATGCTGAAGCTGCACGGCGAATGCTGGGTGATCACCGATGCGGCCGCCGGCAATCAGCGCCAAGCCCTGGCACTGGCCGAACATCTGCAGATGCCGATCCGCCACCTGCTGCTGGAGCCGCGCGCACCATGGTCATGGCTGGCGCCGCGGCTCACGCTCGGTAGCCGATTCGCCCTGCCCGTCAACCAGCGCGAACTGTTTGCACCGCCATGGCCCCATGTGGCGATCGGCTGCGGTCGCGCAGCGGCACTGTTCACCCGCTTGTTGCGCCGCCTGTCCGATCGTCAGTGCTACACCGTGCAGATCCTCGATCCGCGTATCGATCCTTCCCACTGGGATACGGTAATCGCGCCGCAACACGACCAGGTCGACGGCGCCAACGTGCTGAAGCCGCTGGGTTCGTTGAATTCTGTGGATGACACATGGCTGGCCGACGGGCGCGAATCCTGCCCCAACTTCGCCGATCTGCCGCAACCGCGCGTCGGCGTACTGCTCGGCGGTCCGCGCAAGGGCATCGCGCTGAATGCGGACTATGCCGGCCAACTGACCGCGCGGCTGCTGCAACGCCAGCGCCACGAAGGCGGCAGCCTGCTGGTACTGGCTTCGCGGCGCACCTCGCCCGCGCTGATCGAGGTTTTTCGCGACGCGCTGAGAGACGTACCCGGCCTGCTCTGGACCGGTCGCGACGACGGTCGCAATCCGTATCCCGGCGTACTTGGCTGGGCTGACCGGCTGGTCGTCACGCCCGACTCGGTGAACATGCTCAGCGAGGCCTGCGCCGTCGGCTGCCCGGTGCAAACCTTCGTCAACGCGCCACTGCCGGCGAAGATCGAACGGTTTCATCATGCATTGCGCAGCGCCGGCTTGCTGCAGGATATCGACGATGTGGCCGCGGCGAGGTACACGCCGCCACTGCGCGAGACCGGCATGATCGCAAGTGTTCTGCGCGACCGGATTTGCAGCCACCTCGAGGGATGAGCGACACGATCGGAAAGCACGCCGGCGATGCCGGCGGCTGCATCAGACGCTAAGAAGCTTCGCGCACCCAGCGCAGGTGACCCGAGGCCAGCAGCCCATCGAGTTGCGGCGCCAGCGGCGTGCACAGGATTTCTGCCGGTATCGGCGCCGTGGCGACCAACCCAACGCTGACGTTGCGCCCATCCTGCTTGGCGCGATACAGGGCAAGGTCGGCCAGTTCCAGCGCCGCGTCGAACGTCGAGCTGTCGACGTGCGCGGCGACGGGATGCAGACTGAAGCCGATCGAACAGCTCAGTTTGATCTTGCCGCCGCGGCCATCGATGAAATCCTGCGCGGCGATATCGCGACGCAGACGTTCCGCGATGGCCAGCGCACCCGCCGCATCGACGTCGCGCAGCAGCAGCAGAAACTCCTCGCCACCCCAGCGCACGGTGATGTCGCTGTCGCGTCGCGCAGCCGTAAGCAGGCGGCCAAGCGCACGCAATACCGCATCGCCCACTGCATGACCGTAACCGTCGTTGACCTCTTTGAAATAGTCGATGTCCAGTTGCAGCACCGCGACGCTTTCGTCGCCGGCAAGCAGCTCAGGCAGACGCATCAACAGGTAGCGCCGGTTGTGCAGCGCGGTCAAGGCATCGGTGTGGCTTTCCTCCGCCAACGCCAAGTTGGTCACGCGCAAGCGTTCGACCGCCCGCGCAAGCTGTTCGGTGCGCTGGGTGACCTGCTCTTCCAGCCGCGCACTGCGGCGGCGTTGCGTGCGCATGCTCCACGCGACCAGCAGGATGACCGTCAGACACAACAGCAGTAATGCCATGCCGCGTACCAGCACGCGTTCGTACCAATGCGGTTCGATCCGGATCGCCAGATCCGTCTCGGGACCGAACCCGGGGGCGCCGGCAAGCGTGGCGGCAACCCGGAAGCGGTACTTGCCAGGCGGCAGGTGCGTGTAGAACGCGCTGCGCCGGACACCCGCGTCCTGCCAGTCCGTATCGTAGCCCTCCAGCTGATAGCGGAACTTCAGCGTACCGATGCGCAGATAGGGTGCGGTGTATTGAATGGCCAGGTCGCGCACTCCCTCGCGCAAATCCAGGGGTTCGCCCGGCAGCAATACACCGGCATGTTCGATGGATTCGATCGCCGCCGCGGGCGGCTTCGGCTGGGCGCCGAGCGTGCGCGTATTCAGCCCAAGCGCGCCATCGGTCGTGCTGTACCAGATGACATCACCGGCGACCAGGCTGCGTGAGCCGGCACCACCGTTGCAGCAGTGCACACTGCGCAAGCTGGTAGCGCGCGCCTCACCGGCAATCAGTTGCGGCACAACCTGGCGTGCCGGCGAACCCGGCAATGGCAGCTGATCTAACGGCAGCCGCCATGCACCGACAATCGAGCCGACGTAGAGCTGACCGTTGAGCACGTCGAGCGTCCAGGCGTTGTCGCTGGGCAGGCCATCCTTCTGGCTGGTCATGCGCAACTGTCCGTTGACCATGACACCGACGCCGGCATCGGTGGTGGCGATACCCAGCTTGTCGTGGTCCAGCATGGCCACGCGGGTGACGAAATGGCCGCGCAGCGGCTCGGCCCATGCCGGCTGGGTCAGGCGGCCATCGCGCAGTTCGCGCACACCATCTTCAGTGCCCAGGTACAGATGGTCCGGCGCCAGCGGCAGGATCGAGCGGATCATCACCGCAGCGCCCAACGCTCCGGAGTCGGCACGGCTGAGCATGCCGGCATGCCAGCGATAGAGACCGCCGGAAGTGCCGATCCAGAAGTCGTCATCGGCGGCTTCACGGATATCGTTGATCTGCCAGCTGTCCAGCGCAGACAACGCGGACGGAGTGACGTTGCTGTCGTGGTCGTAGACCGCGATGCCCGCGCGGGTGCCGATCCACAACCGGCCTCGATGGTCGTAGTACAAATCGTAGGCCGACGGATTCGGCAGCGCGCTGCCCGGAATCAGCGGGTGCGCCCGCTGCCCGTCAAAGACTTCCAGGCCGGAATTGGTACCGAGCACGATCTGGCCGTGGGGTCCGCGCACGACGCTCCAGACCAGTGAATCCGCCACTCCATCGCGAGTTGACACACGCCGTGCCCAACCATTCCAGACCCGGTACAGACCGCCGATATGCGTGCCGATCCACAGATTGCCTGCCTGATCCTCGTACAGCGCCTGGATCCATGGAGCGTGCATGATGTCGCCGTCGTCCACCCGCTCCAGACCCGTGTCGGGCAAGCGCCGATAAAGCGCAGGCACGGTGCCGATCCACAACGTACCGCCACGATCGGTCGACAGACTTTCAATCGAGGTGGTATCGAGCTCGTCACCCAGACCGGAGGGGAGCATGTGACTCCCGTCCATGCGCATCAGTCCGAGGCGCGTGCCCAGCCACAGGACACCGTGCGTGCTGGCCATGCTGGTGACGCCTACCGGCTGGCGCGGTGCGGCGCCTTGTTGCACGCATGCCACGGTCGATTGATCCAGCGTTCCCATGAGGCGGCATACGCGACCCAGACCACCGATCCACAGCACCTTGCCCTCGCGCAGCAGACTGAACGCGGGGCCGCTGTACCCGGGAACCGTCACGATCCGTCCAGCCTGCACCCGCGCCAGACCGTTCGAGGTGGCCAGCAGCGGCGTGCCGTCCCCGGCATCGATGATCGCCTGGACTGCATCGCCGCCAAGAGCCGTGAAATGGCCGTCGCGTTCGCGCAACAAGCCGTGTGCGCCGCCGAACCAGACTTGTCCCAGCGGATCTGCCCACACAGCAGTGAGCATGCTGGTGTCGACCCCGGTGGCGGCACGGTCAAACGTGACGAACTGCGCGCCGTCGAAACGCGCCACGGCGAGCTGGGTGTTGATCCACAGGAAGCCCGCGCTGTCCTGCGTGATGCCGAGCACAGTGATCTGCGGCAGACCTTGCTCGACGCTCCAGTGATCGAGAATCAAGGCGTGGAACGGCGTCTGTGGATCCAATGCGGCGGCTGACCGCGTACCGGATATACAGATCGAGATCGCGAACAGAATCGCGGGCAACCGCCTTGTCATGTCCCCCCTTGCGAACGACGTCGATACTTCCGGGTGACGTTAGCTTTGCGCTGATCTTGCCCTGTTAACGAGGTGCCAGACAAGCTTCGTCGGTGGGCCTTCGTTCACCTGTCCATGGAGCGCGCCGGCATCGCGCATCCGGCCGCTATCCCGGGTTGCCGGATGCGTCGAAGACGAAACCGAGCGTATCGGTGACTTCACGTACGCCTGCGCACAGCTGTTCCAGCTCGGCATCGCGCGGCGCCACGCGTGGTCGCAGATCCAGCGTGCAGGCCAGCGCACGTTGCAGCAGGTCGGCATGCGCCGCGGTCAGGATCGCGGCCTGACTGGCATCGAGCCAGCCAGCCGTGCGACATGCTTCGATCAAGCCGGCATTCGCGGTGACACCCAGCAAGTCGGGCCGTTGCGTCGCGTGCGCCAGCACCAGGCCTTGCAGCGCGAACTCGATATCGAGCAGGCCACCGTGGCCTTGCTTGAGGTCGAGCTGGTGTGCGTCGGAGCGGTCGCGCTCGGCACGCCAGCGTTGCCGCATGTTGCTGACGTCGGTGAGCACGGCGGAGAGATCGCGCGGCACGGCAAGAATCTCGCGGCGCACGTTGGCCAGCTCGCGATTGAGCGCCGCGTCGCCAGCTACCGGCCGCGCACGCAGCAAGGCTTGATGCTCCCACGTCCAGGCGCGGCTTTTCTGGTACGCGGCGAACGCGTCCAGGCTGCTGACCAGCAGACCTTTTGAGCCGTCCGGACGCAGTCGCGTATCGACCTCGTACAGACGGCCGCCGCGGGTCAGTATGGTGAGCCAGTTCATCACCCGCTGGGCCAGCCGCTGGTACCAGCGCGAACCCTCGATCGGGCGCGGACCGTCGCTCAGCGCCTGCGCGCGACGGCCATCGAAGACGAACACCAGATCCAGATCCGACGCGAAGCCCAGCTCCTCGCCACCGAGGCTGCCGTAGCCGAGCACGCCGAAGCCGGAGCCCTCGCCGGGCAGCCGCCCATGCTGGGCGATCAGCTCGCGCTCGGCCAGCGCCAGCACGGCGCCCACTACCGATTCGGCCAAGGCGGCGAGCCGCCGTGCGGTGGCGACCGCATCGGCGCGGCCGTCGTTGAAGGCCAGCCCGAGACGGAACGCGGTGGACGCCTTGAACTCGTTGATGCGGTCGAGTTCGGCCTCGGCCTCGCGCTCGTCCAGCGTGGTCAGCACGCGGGCGATCTCGGCGGCGATGTCGGCGCGCTTGAACGGCAGCTGATCGATGCGCGGGTCGAGCACGTCGTCCAGCAGCAACGGCTGCGCGATCACGCACTCCGCCAGGAAAGCGCTTTCGCCGAACAGGCAGACCAGCCGTTTGCGCGCGGCCGGCTGCTCCTCCAGCAAGGCCAGATACGACGAGCGCCGCGCCACTGCCTGCATCAGCCGGCAAAGGCGCAGCAGGCTGGCCACCGGTGCCACGGTGACGCGAGCGGCGCTGAACAATTGCGGCATCAAATGATCCAGCCGTTCGCGCGAACGCGCCGACATCGCCCGCACCGATGCGGCCTGCGGCAATTTCAGCAGGACGTCCGCGAGCTCGGCACCGGGTGCGAAACCGGACGCCTCCAGCACCGCGGCATCAAGCGATCCGTCGCAGGCGCGTTGCCACAAGACCATGTCCGCTGCCGGCACGCTGGCGGCGCGACCGCCTTGCGGCATCAGCACAGCGGCAAATTCCTCGCTGACGATGGCGCGCTGTTTCGCCAGTGCCGCGTCCAGCGTGCCCCAGTCGGGATAATCCAGGCTCAGCGCGATGCGTTCGCGACTGAGGGCGTCATCGGGAATGTCGTGAGTCTGGGCGTCGCGCAGCATCTGTACGCGGTTTTCCACACGGCGCAGCAGCACATACGCCTCGCGCAACATGCGGGCGCGCGCGGCGCCGATGTGTCCGCGCGCCTCGCACGCGGTCAGCGCCGGCAGCAGGCCGCGCACCCGCAGGCTGGGTTCGCGACCGCCGCGGATCAGCTGGGTCAACTGCACGATGAATTCGATTTCGCGGATGCCGCCGGGACCGAGCTTGAGATTGTCGGCCAGATCCTTGCGCGCCACTTCTGCATCGATCAGCGCCTTCATCTCGCGCAGTCCGGCGAACGCCGTGTAATCGAGATACTTGCGGTAGACGAACGGCCGCAGCAGTTCCTGCAGCTGCTTGCCGGCGGCCCGATCGCCGGCCACCGGCCGCGCCTTGATCCAGGCATAGCGTTCCCAGTCGCGTCCCTCGCTCTGGTAGTACTGCTCCATGGCCGCAAACGACAGCGCCAGGCGGCCGGCATTGCCGAACGGACGCAACCGCAGGTCGACCCGCGCGCAGATGCCGTCCATGGTCGGCTCGTTCAGCAGCCGTACCAGCTGGCGGCCGAGCCGGATGAAGTATTCGCTGTTGTCCAGCGGACGGGCGCCGTCGGTCTGGCCGCCGTGCGGATAGGCCAGCACCAGATCGATATCGGAGGAGAAATTCAGCTCGCTGCCGCCGAGCTTGCCGAAACCGATCACCAGCAGCCGCTGCCGCACGCCGTCATGCGTGCGGCTGTGGCCGTAGCGCGCCGCCAGCGCGTGTTCGGACCAGTCCAGCGCCACGCCCAGCAACGCCTCGTACAGCACGCTGGTAGCCGACAAGGTTTCCGGCAATTCGTCCAGTCCGTTGACGTCACGAAACACCAGCCGCAATGCCTCGGCGTGACGGAAGCGGCGCAGCGCGACCATGCAGGCGGCTTCATCGGCGGGCAGCTTCAGCGCGTCGATGCGCGCGCTGGCATCGCTGCCGGAGCGCAGGCGCTCCAGCCCTTGCGGCGCCAGCAGCTGCGGCTGGCGGCACCACACTTCGAAGGCGAAGTCACTGGCCAGCAAGGTGCGCCGGATCCGTTCGGCCACGCCGGCGTCGTCGTGCAATGGCACGCCGGCGGCGCGGCAGCGGGCAGCAAGGTCGCTGTAGCGATCGTCGATCAACGCGCGCAGCGCGGGGGATTCATGGACAGGCATCGGGCCATTGTGCCGCAAAGGACACGCGGCCGACCCGGGTTGGTATGCGCGGCCACATCCGGTGCACCGACTCGTGTCTTGCGCGTTGGTTATGTGTCGATTGCGCGTTGATTAACACGCGGACAAGCCCGAAACTCGCCGTTCGCCGCCTACACCCTGTTCATTCGCATCCCGTTACATTCTCGTGTCCACCCCATGACAGTACCTGCAGGACGGCCATGCCCCTGAGCTTCGCAAACACGCCCGGCCGTTGGCGCACATGGACTCCACGGGTCGCACTGGTGTTGCTGCTGGCATTGGCGTTCGTGCTGCTGACCGGCATGGTGGACGGCGGCATGGGCGTCACTCCGCTGCGGCTGCTCGATCAACCCAGGTTTCCGCTGGCGAACGCGTGGCCGGGGCTGTTGCTGGCCGGCCTGCTGCTGGTGATCAGCCGTCGGGTGCTGCTGTCGTTCGGGCTCGCTTTCCTGCTGCAAGGACTGGTCTACAGCGTCAATGTGCTGAAGATCGCGAACCTCGGCACGCCGCTGCTGCCGGACGATTTCCGCATGGTCGGCCAGTTGCGCAGGGGCGGCATGCACTTGCTCGCCGGTTACCTGCCGCACAGCCCATGGCCGTATCTGGGGCTGCTGATCGGCGTGGGCCTGGTCGCCGCGATGTGGCGCTACGAGCCGCCGCTGTTTCCCCGACGCACCCGCGGCAAGCGGCTATTGGCCGGTGGCGCATTGGCACTGGCGCTGACCAGCCTGCTGGCCGGCCTGCCGGTCTGGGGGAAAATCTACAACGGTCAGGTGCTGTGGCTGGAACCGTGGTCGGCCTCGGCCACCAGCACCCATTCGGGCCTGCTCAGTTCGCTGGTGATGTTTCATCTGCAATACGGTCACGGCAAGCGCAAGCCGGATCGCGTGGCCGCCGCGCAATTGATCGACCAGTCTGCGGCAGCGCTGCAACAGTCCATGCAGGTGCCGACGGCAAACGGTCCGTTGCCCGACATCGTGGTGGTGCAGAGCGAATCGTTTTTCGACCCCGCCATCATGCGCGGCTACGAAGCCAGCAACTTCGCGCCGAATCTGCGCCGTCTGGCTGCGCACGGAATCACCGGCAAGCTGCATGTGCCGACCTTCGGCGGCGGCACCATCCGCACCGAGTTCGAGGTGCTCACCGGGCTGTCGCTGCGCTACTTCGACAATCTGCAGTTTCCCTATCTGCAGATGAGTCACAAGGCAGTGCCAAGCTTGATGCACACGCTCAAGAGGCATGGCTACGAAACCGTCGCGCTGCATGGCAACGAGCCGACATTCTGGAACCGCAACACCGCGTTCAAGTTGCTCGGCTTCGATCGCTTCGTATCGCAATCGTCGTTTCCCGCCCATGCGGCGATGGACGGCAAATACATGGCCGACAGCGCGATGACCGACGAGATCATGCGCCAGTTGAAGGACCACGGGCCGCCGCAATTCCTCTTCGCCATCAGCATCGAGGCGCACGGCCCCTACGACGTCGAACCAGCCAACCGTGCCGAACGCGATGCCATTCCGGTGCCCGATGGCATTACTGGCATCGACAAGCAGGAGCTGCAAACCTATCTCTATCACCTGCAGCACGCCGACGCCGAACTGGGCCGGCTGGTGGCATGGCTGGCTCAGCGCCAACGGCCGAGCCTGGTGTTGTTCTACGGCGATCATCTGCCGGGGCTGAGCAACAGTTATCGCGTCACCGGCTTCGTCGATGACAAGGACATGCTGGCGCAGGCGGGTACCTGGCTACTGGTCGATCCGCACCCGCGGGGACGGTCCGAGCAGGAGGACACCGCTGCGTGGCTGCTGCCAGGCATATTGCTGGAACGGGCAGGTATCCATGACGATGCCTATTACGCGCTGACCAGGCTGATCGGCCCGCAGCTCGCCCCATTGACCGAGGCCCCGGGTGCGCCGCCGCCCGACGAAGACAGCGACCAGCAGCAGCTCGACCAGGCCATGTCCAGCGTCAATCAACTGCGCATGGACGGCAAACTCGACAAACTGCTGCCGAAGTCCGCTTCGCTGCCTGCCAGCGACATTGCCCACAGCAGCACCGAGCCGATGCAAGCGCAGGCCGCCACCGTACTGCCGCAGTGAACACGGCAGGATGCCCGGACATTCGTCCGGCATGCACTTGTGAAAACGACGTCATCGCCACATCCCGATGCGGGCTGCGATTCAGTGAGCTGTCTGCCGGCTGAAGTCTTGGCGAGTGTGTTCATCCATCAGTGGGGTAATGGCGACTAGCGTCATCACAGCGCTGGAGCAGCACGCTCCATCGCGCCCACTCATCCGAAGGAAACATGCCATGCACAAGACCATGCTTGCCGCCCTCATCGTTGCTACCAGTGCGCTCAGCATTCCCGCGTTCGCCCAGGTCCACGTCGGTGGCGCGGGGCACGTCGGCGCCGGCGTGAATGCCGGTGCAGCTTTGCCCAACGCCATGCCCAGCGCCATGCATGCGGTCGACCAGACCGATACGCAGACCACCCAGACCCTGCGCCACACGAAGCACATGACACACAAGGCTGTCGACCAGACCCGTTCGACCATTACGGGCAATGGCAGCGCCAATGCCGGCATGAATGCCAGTGGCTCGGCCGGGGCGAGCGCAGGCGATACGCATGCCAACGCCAACGTCGATACCGGTGCGGGCATCGACACCGCCAATATGGCCGGCAAGGCCGGTGAAGCCGGTCAGGGCGTCGGTGGCGCCGTACGCGACGCTGCACATTCCGCAATCCAGTCCACCGACCGCACCGCCGGCTCGGTCGGCACGGCGGTCAAGCAGACCGCCACCGAACAGTCGGTGGGCGCCGATGCCAAGGTAGACGCCAAGACCAAGGCTTCCGCGCAGGAGCCTGCCATGCCTTCCACGTCGGGGCACTGAGTTCCACAACCTTGCATGAAGCGAAGCCCCGGGTGACGACACCCGGGGCTTTCTTGTACCTGGCCACCTGAAAATCTAGCGCAAGGTCTTTGCGAATTTTCCACGGTGACTCCGGCGATGCACTCAAAAGAAAACCCCGCACCAGGCGGGGTTTTCTTCTATGCAGCGAAGGAGCGGGGGACTTAGAAGTCCATACCACCCATGCCGCCCATGCCGCCGCCCATGCCGCCAGCGCCATGGCTATGGCCTTCGTCCTTCTTCGGCAGCTCGGCGATGATCGCTTCGGTGGTGATCGCCAGACCGGCGACCGACGAAGCGTGCTGCAGCGCGGTGCGGGTCACCTTGGTCGGATCCAGGATGCCCATCGCCACCATGTCACCGAACTCGCCGGTGGCCGCGTTGTAGCCGAAGTTGCCCTTGCCTTCCTTGACCTTGTTGAGGATCACGGACGGCTCTTCGCCAGCGTTGGCGACGATGGAGCGCAGCGGCGCTTCCAGCGCACGGCGGGTGATCGCGATGCCCAGGTCCTGATCGGTGTTGTCACCCTTCAGGCCTTCGACCGCCTTCAGCGCGCGGATCAGCGCGACGCCGCCGCCCGGAACCACGCCTTCTTCGACGGCTGCGCGCGTGGCGTGCAGGGCGTCCTCGACGCGGGCCTTCTTTTCCTTCATCTCGATCTCGGTACCGGCACCGACCTTGATCACCGCAACGCCGCCGGCCAGCTTGGCCACGCGCTCCTGCAGCTTCTCCTTGTCATAGTCCGACGAGGTCTCTTCGATCTGCGCCTTGACCTGCGCGATGCGCGACTGGATCTTCTCGGCTTCACCGGCACCGTCGATGATCGTGGTGTTTTCCTTGGTGATGACGATGCGCTTGGCGCGACCCAGATCGGCGATCGTGGTCTTCTCCAGCGACAGGCCGACTTCCTCGGACACAACCTGACCGTTGGTCAGGATCGCGATGTCTTCCAGGATCGCCTTGCGACGGTCGCCGAAGCCTGGCGCCTTGACGGCGGCGACCTTGACGATGCCGCGGATGGTGTTGACCACCAGGGTGGCTAGCGCCTCGCCCTCGACTTCCTCGGCCACGATCAGCAGCGGCTTGCCGGCCTTGGCGACGGCTTCCAGCACCGGCAGCAGCTCGCGCACGTTCGACACTTTCTTGTCGTGGATCAGGATGTACGGGTCGTCCAGCTCGACCTGCTGGCTCTGCTGGTTGTTGATGAAGTACGGCGACAGGTAGCCGCGATCGAACTGCATGCCCTCGACGACGTCGAGCTCGTTCTCCAGGCCCGAACCTTCCTCGACCGTGATCACGCCTTCCTTGCCGACTTTCTTCATCGCAGTGGCGATGATGTCGCCGATGTTGGCGTCGGAGTTGGCCGAAATCGTGCCGACCTGCGCGATTTCCTTGTCGTTCGCGGTCGGGTTGGACATCTTCTTCAGTTCACCGACGGCGGCCGCAACGGCCTTGTCGATACCGCGCTTCAGGTCCATCGGGTTGATGCCCGCGGCCACGGCCTTGAGGCCTTCCTGGATGAACGCCTGTGCCAGCACGGTCGCGGTGGTGGTGCCGTCACCGGCGACATCGGACGTCTTGGAAGCGGCTTCCTTGACGATCTGCGCACCGAGATTCTCGTAGCGGTCGGCCAGCTCGATCTCTTTCGCGACGGACACGCCGTCCTTGGTGATCGTGGGCGCGCCGAAGCTCTTCTCGAGCACGACATTGCGGCCCTTCGGGCCCAGGGTGACCTTGACCGCATTGGCCAGGGTGTTCACGCCCTTGAGCATGCGGGCGCGGGCGTCTTCGCCGAAACGTACTTCTTTAGCGGCCATAATTTTTCTGCCTCAAAAAAATTGAATAGGAATGGGGTTTGCTTTTAAAGCGGTAGCGCGAAGGATCGAGACCGGGTCAGCGTGCGCGGATGTACGCGCTCGACGAATCCCTAATCCCGAGACTCTGAAGCGATCAGCCTTCGATCACAGCCACGATGTCGTCTTCCTTCAGGAACACCAGGTCTTCGCCGTCGATCTTGATTTCCTGGCCGGCGTACTTGCCGAACAGCACGGTGTCGCCAGCCTTCAGCGACATCGGGCGCACCTTGCCGTCGGCCATGATCAGGCCGGTGCCGGCGGCGACGACCTTGCCGCGGGTGGGCTTCTCGGTGGCGCTGTCGGGGATGACGATGCCGCCGGCGGAGACGCGCTCCTCTTCCAGGCGCTTGACGATGACGCGATCATGCAACGGACGCAGTGTGCTCATGGACAACTCCAGTTGGCTATTGAGATGGGACAAGGCTTTCAGGACCCTGGTCGGCAGTCTTGTTAGCACTCGAGGTAAACGAGTGCCAATTTTACGGGTATAGCGCGCCGCTGCAAGAACATTTGAACCAGGGGACGGACAGCAGGTTGGGTGGACCGGGCCAGGTTTCAAGGGCCGCCCGCAAAATTCGGTTCGTCACATCCACTGGGCTTGACGAGCCCATTTTCCCCACATTTCCTCGTACGCTTGGTCGATGGCCCGCCCTCCGCCGACCCCAGACCCTGTCCTGCTCTGTTATTGCAGCTGCCCTGACGCTGTGTGTGCACAGGAGATCGCCGAGGCACTGGTAGGCGAGCATCTGGCCGCCTGCGTCAACCGCGTGCCCGGCATCAGCTCCATCTACCGCTGGCAGGGTGCGGTAACCACCGAGCGCGAGGAACTGCTACTGATCAAGACCACGGCCCGGCGCTTCGAGGCTCTGAAATCCCGGCTGCTGGAACTGCACCCCTACGAATTGCCGGAACTGATCGCCATACCCGTGGAACGCGGCCACGAGGCCTATCTGGAATGGGTGCGCGCCGGCGGCTGAGCCGATGGCGCGTCCATCGTCGTCAGCCCTGCCTGCGGCAGGGAGACGAAGACGACCAGCATGGTCGCTGGCTCGCTCTTGCTCGCATTGCCGCTGACCACATGGTGCGTGCCCGCCGGCTCGAACCAGCTTTCGCCAGGTCCATACACCCGAACCGGACTTCCCGCCATCTGGCTGCGGATATGACCCGACAGCACATAGACGAAAGCATCGCCACCATGATGATGCGGCCGGGTCGACTGACCGGGAGCGTAGGTGACGCTGATCGCCATCAATTCGCGACCCGGCGCCTGGGTCAGAGGAGCATCCAGCACGTGGTGCTCCTCTGCAGCCAGCGTGATGGACGGCATAGCGACCGTCCCTATGAGAGCCAGGCTGGCCGCAGCGTAAAGGGCGGAGCTCAACAGGCGGGACATGGCATGACTCCGAAGTGGTTTGACGGTAGCTTGAATGGAGCAAGCGTCATCGCGCTGGCGCTTGTCGCTTCGCCAGCGACTTCAGCTCCGCCGCCAGGTTCGCATCCGTTCCTTCGACTCGACGCACGATGCGTCCGTCGGCATCGACTATCAACAAGGTCGGCACGTGCATGACGCGAAAGCGCCGGAACAACGCACCGGATTCGTCCAGAGTGAGCGGAATGCCGGGATGGTATTTGCGCTGGTAATTGCCGAGATCGTCCTTGCTCGCCCACAAACCCGAAGCGATGCCGAGCCAGCGCGCATGATCATCGCCAGACAATGCAGCTACCTGCTTGCGCACCGCACGGCAACTTGAGGCCACACCTGGCCGACTGGTCGCGAGATACGACTCGCACCACGGCGAAAGGAACACGAGCGCCGTCGGAAGCTTCTTGCCGGCGCCCTGCGCATGGAACGTCTGGCCGTCCAGTGTCCGCGCCGTAAACGCCGGCAGATGATCACCCACGTCGACAGGCGCTTCCTCCTTCGGCGCCTGCACGCTCTTCACGGGTACTCCCGACGTCGTGCGTGCAGCAAGCAGTGCAGCATCCAGCTTGGCATCGGCCATGTGGCCCACATACAGAATGCGACCATCGCGGCCGATCACGACGTGCTGAGGCGTCACTCGCAGCTGAAAGGCCTGATCCAGCGTGCCGTCATCGAACACGATCGGCATGTGCAGTCCCATCGCCTGGCGGTACTTTCGGACATCCGCCACCGTGTCATCAAAGCCCACATCGATGGCTATCACGGCCAAGTCAGGCCCCGCCTGTTCGAAAGTGTGTTCGAAGTGCGGCATCTGTTCGCGACAAGGCACGCACCAGGTGGCCCAGAACTTCAGATAGACGGCTTTCTTGCCATAGAGGCTGGCCAGGTCGATGGTCTGTCCGTCGATGGTCTTGAGCACCATGCGCGGCGCGGGTGAGCCAACCAGGCCATGACCGGCGGCTTCGGCACGCTGCTGACCGGTGTCGGCATGTAGCGGCGCACTAACCCAAGCAAGCAACATCACAAACAGCAAAGCCACATAGCGCATGACGATTCCCAGAAATGAAGGCACAAGCACATGCTCTCGATTTCGCCTGGCCGCCATAAGAGCCACTTTGCAGCAAAGTGATGGAGCCACCCGCAATGACACCGAGGACCGCGTTTGCTTTAGCCATCCATCAGCATCACCACCCGGCGGATGGCTTCGTCGACACGATCGGCAGCGATCATGCCAAAGCCGAATGCCAGACCATTCGGCGCATACCGACCCAAGGCATAGCGACCCACGGCATCCAGCTGGATGCCTTCTGCGGCGGCACGGGCAACCAGCATCTTCGCATTCAATGAACGCGGAATCCGCGCCGACAGATGCAGGCCGGCTTCCGACGGCAGCGCCCGCAAGCGACCATCGCCGTGTCGCGCCAGCGCGTCCAGCAATACTTCGCGCCGATCGGCATAGACCTTGTGCATCTTGCGCACGTGGCGCACCAGATGTCCTTCGGCGATGAAGGCGGCAAGCGTGTCCTGCGCCAGCACATCGCAATGCCAGTCGGCGAGCTGCTTCGCCGCGGCGAGCGCCGGTCGCAACCACGGCGGAGCCACCACATAGCCGAGGCGCAGCGCGGGAAAGAGACATTTGGAAAACGTCCCGACGTAACAGACCGAACCGCTGCGGTCGAGCGTCTGCAACGCATCCAGTGGCCGCCCGCTGTAGCGGAACTCTCCGTCGTAGTCGTCCTCGATCACGACAGCGCGCCGCGCCCGCGCGAACTCCAACAGCGCCGCGCGACGTTGCGGCGACAACGCCACACCGAGCGGAAACTGGTGCGATGGCGTCACGTAGATCACCCGTGCACTGACGGGCAACCGTTCGACCACCAGACCCTCGTCATCGACCGGCACGGCGGCCACGTTCGCACCGGCTGCAGCGAACGCGGCACGCAGCGGCGGATAACCGGGATCCTCGATCGCCACCGTGCTGCGTCCAGGTGTCACCAGCACCCGCGCAAGCAAATCGAACGCCTGCTGCGCCCCGCTGGTGACGATCACATCATCGGCGTGGCAGGCGACAGCGCGGGCGAACGAGATGTGCTTGGCGATGGCCTCACGCAGGGCCGGCCGCCCCTCGGGCTGACCGTAGGCCGGCGGCGACTTCGACAGCGTGCGCAGCGCGCGAGCCGACAAGCGGCGCCACACGTCAAACGGAAACTGCGTGTTGTCGGGCACACCAAGGCTGAAATCGTCGCGGAACACTCGGTCCGGTGCCGCCGAAAAGGGCCCGGGAGACTTCCGCCAATGGGGCGCCAGGCGACGATCCATATCGACGCTGGCTTCAGATGGACGCGGCGCATCGCGCCGGGTCAGCGTGTCGGCGACGTAATTGCCTGCACCACGCCGTGCGACCACGTAACCTTCGCTCAGCAACAAGTCGTAAGCCGCGACTACCGTGTTGCGGGATATCCCCAGCATGCCTGCCAGCTCGCGAGTCGCCGGCAATCGCAAACCCGGTTTCAGTCGCCCGTCGAGAATCGCCCCGCGCAACTCTTTATGGAGAACGCGCAGAAGCTCACGCGAACCGGATGGGGGAAGAGTAATCGGAAACCCGAAAATTGGATCCATGATTTTGCCAAAGTGTGGATCTTATAACATGCCAAAATTACACCTAATCTGCATCCATCGCTCATCACCCGTTCGAGCGCACGCTGATTCATCTGCGGACGCAACAAGACCAAAGGGCGACACCCTCGAGACTGCTGACAATCCTTGTCAGCGACCTGGAATAGCTTTGCACCGGCCAAACTTCGACGAGCTTCTGCCATGAAAAGGTCAGACATCGCTGTACTGCTGCTACTCGGTGCCTTGTGGGGTGCGTCGTTTTTGTTTATGCGCATGGGTGCAAGCGAGTTCGGCAGCATGCCCCTGGCCGGCATGCGGGCGATCGGTGCCGCCGCCTGCTTCGCGCCCTTGTTCGCTTCGCGCCATCGCGTCGCCGAGCTGCGCGCCTATTGGAAACCGCTCGCCGTGATGGGCCTGACCAATTCCGCATTGCCGTACGTGTTGTTCTCGTTTGCGGCGCAGATCCTTCCGGCTGGGCTATCAGCCATCTTTGACGCGATCACCCCGTTGCTAGTCGCCGCTTCCGGCTGGTTGTGGCTGAACGAAAAACTCAACGCCCCGCACATGACCGGGCTGGTGATCGGACTGGCCGGTGTGCTCTGGTTGATTGGCGACACGGCCGGCTTCGGCCACGGCGGAGCGGGAACGATACTCGCCATGTTGGCCTGCGTGGCGGCCACGGTTTGCTACGCGTTCTCCGTGCATTACAGCCATCGGCGTCTGAAGACAGTGTCCCCCATGACGGCGGCGGCGGGCAGCCAGCTCGTCGCGGCATTGGCGTTGGCGCCGTCTACGGTATGGCTGTGGCCGGCGAAGGCGCCTGGCGCACAGGCATGGATCGCCATGTTTGGCCTTGCCGTTGCCTGTACGGCAGTGGCTTACGTCCTGTTTTTTCGATTGATAGCGCGCGCCGGTGCGGCGCGCACGATGATCGTGCTGTACCTGATCCCCGCGTTCGGCGTGTTGTGGGGATCGCTGTTCCTCGGCGAGGCATTCACCGTCGCGATGGCCGTGGGCTGTACCGTGATCCTATTCGGTACCGCACTGACCACGGGAGTGATCCGTTTCCGCCCGATGGCGACAGCCGACCCCATGCCCATCGTGGAAGAGACCTAGTAGCAGAGGCCTCGCCCGGCAACCTCCCCTCCCTAGCTGAGCCATAATCCCCTTTCGCCCGAGTCTTGGCCCGGGCTCCTGATGCTGGAGTAGCAATGCGTTCGATCCGTCCTGGCCTTCTGGCCGCCCGCTTCTCTGCCCTGCTTTGTCTTTGGCTGATCCTGTGCCTGAGCGCGTTGCCGGCATTCGCGCAAGATGACCTCGCCGGCCTGCTCCCGGTGACCGAGGCGTACAAGCTCAGTGCCGACGTGTCGACTCCAGGCATCGTGAAACTGCACTGGACCATCGCACCGGACTATTACCTTTATCGCGGCCGCATGAAGTTCAAGGGCGGCGACGGGGTGACGCTGGGCGCGGCACAGCTGCCCGACGGCGAGAAGCACCACGACGAATACCTGGGCGATGTTGAGACCTATCACCATGGTGTCGACGCCAGCCTTCCGTACACCGTCGCTGCCGGCGCCACGCGGCTGAAGCTGAGCGTGCAGTACCAGGGCTGCCACGAGGTCGATCCGAAAATCTGCTACCCGCCGCATACCGAGCAGCTTGATCTGCCGCTGCCGGCGAACACCGGCAGCACAGCCTCGCCTGCAGGCAACAATCCACTGGGAACCGCGCTGGGGCAACTGGGCAGCCGTGCCAACAGCGTGACCGCCGGCATGGACAGCTCGCCGCTGCCGGCCGAACAGGCATTCCGCTTCGAGGCACTGGCGCAGAGCCCGAATCACCTGCTGCTGCGCTGGACGATGCCGAAAGGCTATTACCTGTATCGCGACCAGACCGCGCTCAAGCTCAAGGATGCAGCCGGCCTCAGCCTGAAGCCGGTTTGGCCGGCCGGCACCAGACATCACGACGAGCACTACGGCGACGTCACCGTGTACTTCGACCAGGTCGAGTTGCCGGTAACGGTAGATGGCGACCTCGCCGGACGCAGACAACTGACATTGGAAGCCAGCTTCCAGGGCTGCCAGGACGGTGGCCTGTGTTATCCGCTGATGACGCGTGCGGTAAGCATCGATCTCGGCAGCGGCGTTGCCGCAAGCGGCCAGACCATCCAGACGGCGCCGGAGCCGCCGCCGGCCGGCGTCGGCGAGGGTCCGTTGCAGGTCAGCCTGATCGCCGCGCTGCTGCTTGCGCTGGGTGGAGGCCTGGTACTGAACCTGATGCCGTGCGTGCTGCCGGTATTGTCGATCAAGGCGGTCAGCGTGCTGGAGAGCGGCGAAAACCGCGCCACAGCGCGTCGGCATGCGTTGTTCTACACCGCCGGCGTGCTGGTCAGCTTTGCTGTGCTGGGTCTGGGCATTCTCGCCTTGCGCTCGGCCGGTCACGCGCTGGGCTGGGGCACTCAATTGCAGCAGCCGCTGCTGGTCGGCGCGCTGGCCTGCGTGATGCTGGCGGTCGGACTGTCGATGTCCGGCGTGGTGCAGTTCGGCGCCACACTGGGCAACACCGGCGCCAGCCTGGCCAATCGCTCCGGTCCCGCTGGCGATTTCTTCACCGGCGTTCTGGCGGTGGTGGTGGCCAGTCCATGCACGGCGCCTTTCATGGGCAGCGCGCTGGCGTATGCGTTCGCCGCGCCGATGCTGGCCGCGCTGCTGGTGTTTCTCGCACTGGGCATCGGACTGGCGTTGCCGTTCCTGCTGATCGGTTTCGTGCCGGCTCTGGCGCGCCTGTTGCCGCGGCCGGGACGCTGGATGGAGACGCTGAAACAGGTACTGGCCTTCCCGATGTATCTGACCGCGGCGTGGCTGGTCTGGGTACTGGCGAACCAGCGCGGTGCCGATGCGGTCGGCCTGGTGCTGGTGGCGATGGTGCTGCTGGCGATGACGCTGTGGTGGTTCGAGCGCAGCCGTTCGCGCGGCGCCATCAGCAAGGCGCTGGTCGCCATGCTGGCAATCGCCACACTGGTGCCGATGTATCTGCTCGCCCATGTACCGCCGCCGTCGAGTGCCGCCGCGACCGAGGAAGGCGTGGTCGCCTACAGCCCGGAAAAACTGGCCGAACTGCGCGCGGCGCGCACCCCGGTCTTCGTCGACATGACCGCCGACTGGTGCGTCACCTGCAAGGCGAACGAGCACACTGTGTTGGACACTCAAGCGTTCCGCGACCTGCTCCGGCGCACCGGCGCGGTTTATATGAAAGGCGACTGGACCGACGTCAATCCGACCATCAGCGCCTTTCTACAGCAATACCACTCACCCGGCGTGCCGCTATATGTGGTGTTCCCGAAAAACGGCGGCCCGGGCAAGCAGTTGTCGACGGTACTGACTGCCTCACGGGTCGAGCAGGCGCTTACCGAGGCTGCGCGCTGATGTTGAGCCGCAGCAACTGGCTGATTCTGGGTTTGGCCGTACTGGCCGCCGCCATCGGCGGCTATGTCGAACATCGCAGCCAGCAGCCGGCACCGACGGGTTCGGCCCTGATCGGCCAGCCGCTACCCGCGCTTGCGCTGCCCGATCTCGACGGCAAGCTGCATCGATTGAGCGACAACCGCGGCCACCGCGTGCTACTCAATTTCTGGGCCAGCTGGTGCGTGCCATGCCTGGAAGAGATGCCGGCGCTGAGCCAGGCACAGGAAAAGTTCGGCGATCATGCGCCGATCGTGCTCGGTATTGCGATGGACGAGCCTGCCCGCGTACATGCCTTTCTGGCCGCACATCCCGTGAATTACCCGATTTTACTGGGCCAATTGACTCAACCAAGCACATCGTCGCAGCTGGGTGATTCCCGTGAAGTCCTGCCATATAGCGTGCTGATCGACGCAAATGGGCGCATTTTGGCGACACATACGGGAGCCCTTTCCACTTCGCAACTGGAACAGTGGCTCAGCCCGGCGCAAGCCGCACCCTGAGCAAGGCGGACATACGCTTCCGCACGGAAATTTGCTCTTCTCCGCCAAACATCGCCGATCTGCGGTGAACTGGACAACATTCGCGACTACGCGCACACTGCGCCGGATTCCGGAACCGCCGGACCCAAGCTGGACGATGCTGTGGCGAAAATCCTGGTCCTGCACGGACCCAATCTCAACCTGCTGGGGACCCGCGAGCCGCAGATCTATGGCCGCGAGACGCTGGGCGATATCAATCAGCGACTGGCCGTCCGCGCGCAGGAAGCCGGACACGAGCTGGCCTGGTGCCAGTCCAACGCCGAACATGAGCTGATCGGCCGCATCCATCAGAGCCGCGACGACCAGACCGCGATGATCCTGATCAACGCTGGTGCGCTGACCCATACCAGCATCGCCTTGCGCGATGCACTGGCTTCGGTGGCGATCCCGTTCATCGAAGTGCACTTGTCCAATGTGTTCGCACGCGAGTCGTTCCGCCATCACTCTTATCTGGCGGATCTCGCCGTCGGCGTGATCTGCGGCTTCGGTGGCGACAGCTACCGGCTCGCGCTGGAAGCGGCGATCCAGCGGCTGCGCACGCCGACGTCCGACGCGGCCTAAAACGACAAACCTGGCCGCACGGCCAACTCATTCCCTTCCGGCCACCTGTGGTGGCATGACTGAAAAAGGCTGATCCGATGGATTTGCGCAAAATCAAGAAGCTGATTGACCTGCTCGAGGAATCCAACCTCGCCGAACTGGAGATCAAGGAGGGCGAGGAAGTCGTCCGCCTGTCGCGCGTGCCCAAGAACACTGCGCCGGTTGCGGCAGCCCCGGTGGCCGCGGCTGCCGCACCCGCTCCCGTCGCTGCCGCCCCGGTGGCTGTTGCTGTCGCCGAGGCCCCGGCCGCCGACGCGCTGCCGGCCGGCCACGTGGTCAAGGCGCCGATGGTCGGCACGTTCTACGCATCCGCCACGCCGGGCACGCCGGCCTTCGTCAAGGTCGGCCAGCAGGTCAAGGCCGGCGAGACGCTGGGCATCATCGAGGCGATGAAGATGTTCAACCAGATCGAGGCCGATGTGGCCGGCACCGTGCAGGCGATTCTGGTCGAGAACGGCCAGCCGGTGGAATTCGACGAACCCATGTTCGTGATTGCCTGAGGCCGCCCGGATGCTCGAGAAGGTCGTCATCGCCAATCGCGGCGAAATCGCGCTGCGTGTGCTGCGCGCCTGCCACAGTCTGGGCATCAAGACCGTGGCGGTGCACTCCACTGTGGATCGCAATCTGAAGCACGTCGGCCTGGCCGATGAATCGATCTGCATCGGTCCCGGCCCATCGGTCGACAGCTACCTCAACATCCCCCGCATCATCGCGGCGGCCGAGATCACCGACGCTCAAGCGATCCATCCGGGCTACGGTTTTCTGTCCGAGCGCGCCGACTTCGCCGAACAGGTGGAACAGTCCGGCTTCATCTTCATCGGCCCGACCGCCGAGGTGATCCGCCTGATGGGCGACAAGGTGGAGGCGATCCGTGCGATGAAAGCGGCCGGCGTGCCGTGCGTGCCCGGCTCCGGCGGTCCGCTCGGCGAGGACGTCGACACCAACGTGAAGATTGCGCGCGAGATCGGCTACCCGGTGATCATCAAGGCCGCCGGCGGCGGCGGCGGCCGCGGCATGCGCGTGGTGCGCACCGAGGCGCACCTGGGCAACGCGATCACCATGACCAAGGCTGAAGCCAAGGCTGCGTTCGGCAACGAGCAGGTCTACATGGAGAAGTTCCTGGAAAATCCGCGCCACGTGGAGATTCAGGTCCTCGCCGACGGCCAGGGCAACGCGATCCATCTCGGTGAGCGCGACTGCTCGATGCAGCGCCGCCACCAGAAAGTGGTCGAGGAAGCGCCGGCGCCCGGCATCACGCCGGAACAGCGTGCCGCGATCGGCAAGGTCTGCGTCGACGCCTGCATCCGCATCAACTATCGCGGCGCCGGCACGTTCGAGTTCCTGTACGAGAACGGCCGCTTCTACTTCATCGAGATGAACACGCGCATCCAGGTCGAGCATCCGGTGACCGAGCTCATCACCGGCATCGATCTGGTGCGCGAACAGTTGCTGATCGCCGGCGGCGAGAAGCTGTCGATCAAGCAGGAAGACATCGTGATCCGCGGCCATGCCATCGAATGCCGCATCAACGCCGAGGATCCCGACACCTTCATGCCCAGTCCCGGCACGGTGAAGCGCTTCGAAGCACCGGGCGGCCCCGGCGTGCGCGTCGACACCCATCTTTACGATGGCTACAAGATCCCGCCGAACTACGACTCGATGATCGGCAAGCTGATCGTGCACGGCCCCGACCGCGAGACCGCGATCGCGCGCATGCGTCTGGCGCTCGCCGAGACGGTGATCGAGGGCGTCAAATGCAACATCCCGCTGCAGCAGCGGATCATGGCCGACGTCGGCTTCCAGCATGGCGGGCAGAACATCCACTATCTGGAAAAGCGGATGGCGGAGCAGAAAGAGCACCCGCCCGCACACTAAGCCCTCATGTAGGAGCGCACCCTGTGCGCGAGTGCCTTACCGTTCGTGGTAAAGAGCGTTCGCGCACAGGGTGCGCTCCTACATTCGTTTGACGATCCGGATTCAGCATGCCCTTTCTCGAACTTTCCCTCATCGTCCGCACCGAGCAGCAGCCCGGCACCGAAGAAGCGCTGGACGATCTCGGCGCCTTGTCGATCACGCTGCAGGACGCCAATGCCGAGACGCCGGACGAGCAGGCCATTTTCGAGCCCGGCGTCGGTGAATTGCCGCTGTGGCCGACGATCACGCTGAACGCGCTGTTCGACGCCGGCGCCGATCGGCGTGGCCTGGCCGAGGCGCTCGGCGAATTGCTGCCGTGGCTGGAGCCGGATCAGCTGACATTTCGCGACGTCGCCGACCAGGACTGGGAACGCGCCTGGATGGACCAGTTCAAGCCGATGCCATTCGGACGGCGGCTGTGGATCTATCCGTGGAACATCGAGCCGCCTACGCACAATGAAGATGGGGATGAAGAGCTGGTGGTCGTGCGGCTCGATCCTGGCCTCGCGTTCGGCAGCGGCACCCATCCCACCACCGCGTTGTGCCTGGAATGGCTGGATGGCCTGGACCTTGCCGGCAAGGTGCTGACCGACTTCGGTTGCGGCTCGGGCATCCTGGCGATGGCCGCATTGAAGCTCGGCGCCGCCAGCGCGGTCGGCGTCGACAACGACCCGCAAGCACTCACTGCATCCGTCGACAACGCCGAACGCAATGGCGTGGCGGATCGTCTCGCCGTGTTCCTTCCGCAAGATTTCAACGCTGCGGCCGCTCCTGCCGACGTGTTCATCGCCAATATCCTCGCCGGCCCGCTCGGCGAACTGGCGCCGACGTTCGCTGCCGCCGCGAAGCCCGGCGCACCGTTCGCGATCTCCGGCATCCTGGTCGGCCAGCAGGACGAACTGCTGCAGCGCTACGCCGAATGGTTCGACGATTTGCGGGTGGATACACGCGAAGACTGGGTCCGTATCAGCGGCCTCCGCCGCGGCTGAGAAGGTTCTCCGGCTTGCCGGCGCGACCACCCTGCTAAGCTTGCGGGACACCGATTCAAAACGGCCCGCATGTATACACAATGCCCCGAATGCCTGTCCGTGTTTTCACTGGACGCGCAGACGCTAGCGAAGGCGCACGGCCACGTCGTGTGCGGACATTGCGAGGCCAGCTTCGACAGCATCGCCACGCTCACCGATCAGCTGCCGCCCGAACCGTTCATCGAAATGGGGGTGAACGAGCCGGCGTTCGAACCACCCCGCGTCGACCTGGTGGTCTATCGGCCGCGACCCCATCCACCGATCGTCGTCCAGGACGAGGTGGTCGTGGCTGCCGAACCGGCCGCCGAGGATTTCTCGCAGCTGGTGTTCGCGCCGCGCTTCGCCCGCGAACCGCGGGCGAAGCAGCCCAGGCGATCACACAAGCGCCCACATCGGCGACGCCTGCGTTCGTCCGGCGAGCGGCGCTGGCCGTGGCTTGTCGCGTGTCTGCTGCTGTTGCTGCTGCTGGCCACCCAGCTAGCCTGGGCCGAGCGCGACCCATTGATCCGCAACCCCACCGTAGGCGGCTGGCTGCGCAGCAGCTGCGCCGTACTCGGCTGCGAGCTGCCTCTGGTCGCCGCACCCCAGCAGTTACAACTGCTCGCCAGCAACGTGCAAGCGCATCCCAGTGTTGCCGGTGCGCTGATGATCAGCGCCAGCGTGCGCAACGACGCGGCCTTCGCGCAACCGTATCCGGTCCTGACGATCACCTTGTCGGATGCGCAGGGCCGGCGCATCGCGATGCGTCGACTGCGGCCGCGCGAGTACCTCGACGACAGTACGATTCTGCAGCACGGTCTCGCGCCCGGCGCCACCGCCGTGCTGCTGCTGGAGCTCGAGGACCCGGGCGACAAAGCCGTGGCGTTTGAATTCAACTTCGAATAGAGCGATCCAGGGACTTAAAATTATCGGCCGGCACGGGTAGACTCGACCCCTCGCGCAGAATGCCGATCGTCATTCGAGACACGCCGCGACTTGCAACATCAGTCATAACCATAGGCGGCGGCCCGCACAGCGGCCGCTTCGTACGTGAGGGAAGATGCCCGTGAATGCCGTAAGACTGCCTGTCGTCGAGGCCGTAACACAGACCTCGTCGCAGAGTGCAGGCGCACATAACGCCGGCCCTCAAACTGGCCTGCACAACGCCGGCTCTTCCAGTGCGCTGAGCGAATGCGTCAGCCGTACGGTGCGACGCTATCTCGCCGACATCGGCGATACCGAATGCACCGAAGGTCTGCACGCGCTGGTGCTGCGCGAGGTCGAGCTGCCTTTGCTGCGCGAGGTGCTGGCCTTCCATGACGGCAACCAGAGCCGAGCGGCTACTGCGCTGGGCATCAACCGCGCCACCTTGCGCAAGAAACTGGCCGCCCACGGCCTGCTGTAATTCTTAATCGAGGCCGCCCACCAAGGCCAGCCATCAATCAGACGGCTATAATGAGCGGCTTTCCCCTCCTGGAAACCCGCTCATGTCCACCCCCCAGCTCGTCCCGGTCCGTCGCGCCCTGCTCAGCGTTTCCGACAAGACTGGCCTGATCGATCTGGGCCGACGTCTCGCCACCAAGGGCATCGAGCTGCTTTCCACCGGCGGCAGCGCGAAGGCGCTGCGCGAGGCTGGCGTCGCGGTCACCGACGTCAGCGACATCACCGGCTTTCCCGAGATCATGGACGGCCGCGTGAAAACGCTGCACCCGAAAGTGCATGGCGGCCTGCTGGGTCGCCGCGGCACCGACGACGCGGTGATGACCGAGTTGGGTATCGCGCCGATCGATCTGCTGGTGCTGAACCTGTATCCGTTCGAAAGCACGGTGGCAAAGCCGGATTGCACACTGGAAGACGCGATCGAGAACATCGACATCGGCGGCCCGGCGATGCTGCGTTCGGCAGCGAAGAACTGGAATGACGTCGGCGTGTTGACCTCGCCTGACCAATACGCGGATGCGCTGGCCGAAATCGAACAGCATGGCGGCCTGAGCCGTAACACGCGCTTCAAGCTCGCCGTCGCCGCGTTCAACAATGTCGCCAGTTACGACGGCGCGATCAGCGATTATCTGTCCGGCCTCGAACTCAACGAGACACAAGACGCGATCGCAGGCCATGCCGCCTTCCCCGGCCAGGTCAACGGCCGCTTCGTCAAAGTGATGGACTTGCGCTACGGCGAGAACCCGCATCAGCAGGCCGCGTTCTACCGCGACCTGTATCCGGCGCCCGGCACGCTGGCCACGTTCCGCCAGCTGCAGGGCAAGGAGCTGTCGTTCAACAACATCGCCGACGCCGATGCCGCGTGGGAATGCGTGCGCAGCTTCGTCAAGCCGGCCTGCGTGATCGTCAAGCATGCCAACCCGTGCGGCGTGGCGGTGAGCATGGACGGCATTGGCCGTGCCTACGATCTCGCCTACCAGACCGATCCCACTTCGGCCTTCGGCGGCATCATCGCGTTCAACCGCGAAGTGGACGGCGCCACCGCGCGGGCCATCGTCGAGCGCCAGTTCGTCGAGGTGGTGCTGGCGCCGGCCTATGCCGACGACGCGCTGAAGGCCTTCGCCAAGAAGGGCAACGTGCGCGTGCTGGTGATTCCGCTGCCGGCCGATGGCAGCCTGTTGCACGCCCATCCAGGCAACTATTCCAAGCGCGTCGGCTCGGGCCTGCTGATCCAGAGCGCCGACACCGGCATGATCGGCGTGGAGGATCTGAAGATCGTCACCCGCCGCGTACCGACCGAAGCGCAGATCCACGACCTGATCTTCGCCTGGAAGGTGGCCAAGTTCGTCAAGAGCAATGCGATCGTCTACGCCCGCGATCGCCAGACCATCGGCATCGGCGCCGGCCAGATGAGCCGCGTCTACAGCGCCAGGATAGCCGGCATCAAGGCGGCCGACGAGAAGCTCGAAGTACGCGGCTCGGTGATGGCGTCCGATGCGTTCTTCCCGTTCCGCGATGGCATCGACGCGGCGGCGGCGGCCGGCATCAGTGCGGTGATCCAGCCCGGCGGCTCGATGCGCGACAGCGAAGTGATCGCGGCCGCCGACGAGCACGACATGGCGATGGTGTTCACCGGCATGCGCCACTTCCGCCACTGAGGCGCATGCAAACCATGTAGGAGCCCGCTTGCGGACTCCTACACACGCCGTGGAAGTCTTTTGTTCCAGCATCGATGTCTTCGAACCGGAGACTGCCATGCGTTACGAGTTGTACTACTGGACGGGCATCCAGGGTCGCGGCGAGTTCGTGCGATTGGCGCTGGAAGATGCCGGCGCCAGCTACGTCGACGTGGCGCGCGAGAAAGGCGACGGCGTCATGGCGGCCTTTCTCAAGGGAGAACACGAAGGCGCGCGGCCATTCGCCCCGCCGTTCCTCAAGGCCGGCCGGCTGGTCATCGCACAGACCGCCAACATCCTGCAGTACCTCGGTCCGCGACTCGGCCTGGTACCCGATAGCGAGTCCGGACGCATCTATGCGCATCAGCTGGAATTGACCATCAGCGACATCGTTGCCGAAGTGCACGACAGCCACCATCCAGTTGCCAGCGGGCTGTATTACGCAGACCAGAAGGCGGAAGCGAAGCGGCGCGCCGCCGACCTTCGCGAGACGCGACTGCCCAAATTCCTCGGTTACTTCGAGAACGTGCTGCAGCGTGGCGGCGGTCGCCACCCCCTGCGTCAACACTCCTACGTCGATCTGTCGCTGTTCCAGCTGATGAGTGGACTGGACTACGCGCTTCCGCGCGCGATGCGCCGGTTGTCGCCCAAGCTGCCGCAACTCGCCGCGCTCAGACAGCGGGTGGCCGAGCGCCCGAACATCGCCGCCTACCTTAAGTCCCCATGCCGGCTGGCGTTCAACGAGGACGGCATCTTCCGCCACTATCCGGATCTGGACGATCCGGCGTAGCCGTCGTCAGAACAATGCAATCACCATCGCGCCGGCCACGATCAACACGCCGCCGACCAGCAGCGGCCAGCTCGGGCGTTCGCCCAGAAACACCAGCCCCAGCACGATCGCCAGCGCCACGCTGAGCTTGTCGATCGGTGCCACCTTGCTCACCGGGCCCAGTTGCAGTGCGCGGTAGTAGCACAGCCAGGACAGGCCGGTGGCGATGCCGGACAGCACCAGGAACAGCCAGCTATGCAGCGGCAGCCCCGTGGGTTTGACCCATTCCTGGCGCAGGCTGAGGATGCCGGCGGTGACGATCAGGATCACGATGGTACGGATGAACGTGGCGAGGTTCGAGTTGATGCCGACCACGCCGAGCTTGCCGAACAAGGCGGTCAGCGCCGCGAACAGCGCCGAGCCCAACGCAAACAGCAGCCAGCTTTCACGCAGTTGCATCGCCCTGCTCTCCGCTCGATATCGATACGGTGTTGCCTCGGCACGTTGCGCCGATAGCGGCGTTCAACGCCAGGCTCAATGCCCGTTGTCGCTAGGCGTTGTCCCGCTCGACTCCTCGGCGGGCGGCTTCGCCTTGCCCCACTCGAGCACTTTGTACATCACCGGTCCCACCGGCTTCTGGCCGTGTTCATCGACCAGCCGGCCCTGGGGATCGACCATGTAGGTCTGTTCGATGCCGTTCTTGGGCGTTACCACCACCATGTAGACGCGGCCATTGCGGCTGTATTCCTGGATGCTGTTGTCGCCTTCCTGATGTACCTTGATCTCGGGCAGCGACTTGTCGCGCCCGGCATGGGCGGTACCGTCGTCCTGCATCGCGGGCAATGCCTGCGGCTTCAGATCCAGTGGCCGATGGGCCGACGTGGCGCGGGCCGAGCGGGGTTTGGCGGCAGGCTTGGCGGCGGGTTTCGCTGCCGGCGTCACGGCTTGCACGCCCGGATCATTGATTCCGGGCGGCGGCGGTACATTGGTCGAGGGAGACGACTGCGCGGATACGTTCGATACCAGCAGATGGGAAGCGAACAGGACGCTGGCGGCAACCAGCAAGGTGGCGGTTTTCATGGCGGCAACCTCGATCGGGGAGCTGAGCATAACAGCGCACCGGCCGACCTTCCGTGAAGCGCGACGTTTCGCGCATGCATGCGAGAATGGTGGGGTGTGCTGACCTATGCGAAGCAGACCGCGTTGCCCTGCCGTGGTCGTCAGGTGGTGGTGCGAAGTGCAGGCCATGCTCATCGCATGGCCAAACTGCGCGCCGCCGCATGGCGGCCACGGCAGGGCAACCCGAAGGGCCGGGTCTGTTTGCCGGCGGCACTGCGTCATCATTCAGTCGTGTATCGACATACACTCCTTCACTCTTCCTTGTCCCGCCGGCAAACAGCTCCCGGCGCGACCTGCTTCGCATAGGTCAGCACACCCGATGCCCAAATTAATCCTGATCGACGGCTCCTCCTACCTGTACCGCGCGTTCCACGCGTTGCCGCCTTTGAGCAACGCGAACGGCGAGCCGACCGGCGCGCTGTTCGGCGTGGTCAACATGCTGCGCGCCACGCTGAAAGCGAAGCCGGAATATCTGGCTTTCGTCAGCGACGCGCCTGGCCCGACCTTCCGTGACGCGCTGTATGCCCAATACAAGGCGCACCGCCCGCCGATGCCGGACGACCTGCGCGCGCAGGTCGAGCCAATGCTGGCGATCGTCGCCGCGCTCGGCTTCCCTATCCTTCGCGTGCCCGGCGTGGAGGCCGATGACGTGATCGGCACGCTGGCCGTGCAGGCCCAGGCGCTGGGCATTGAGGTGCTGGTGTCCACCGGCGACAAGGACATGGCGCAGCTGGTGAGTTCGCACGTCACCCTGGTCAACACCATGAGCAATACGGTGATGGACAGCGACGGCGTGATGGAGAAATTCGGCGTGCGGCCGGAACAGATCATCGATTTCCTCGCCCTCACCGGCGACACCGTCGACAACGTGCCCGGCGTGCCCAAGTGCGGGCCCAAGACGGCCGCCAAGTGGCTGGCCGAGTACAGCACGCTGGATGGCGTCATCGCGAACGCCGACAAGGTTGGCGGCAAGATCGGCGAAAGCCTGCGCGAGGCGCTGCCGCGCCTGCCGTTGTCGCGCGAGCTGGTGACGATCAAGACCGACGTGCCGCTGGAGTTCGGCCCTACCGACTTGGCCCAGCGCGACGCCGACACCGCACAGCTGCGCGAGCTGTACACCCGCTACGAGTTCAAGGCGGCGTTGAAGGAGCTGGATGCCGCGGCAGCCACCGGTGGGAGCGACTTCAGTCGCGATGCCCTGGCTCCGGCGACGACGGAAAGCATCGCGACTGAAGTCGCTCCCACAGCGGAGACGGACTTCTCATTCGCCGGCGAATACGAGCTGGTCACCACCCAGCCGCCGTTCGACGCCTGGCTGGAAAAACTGCGGCGAGCGGAGCTGATCGCGTTCGATACCGAGACCACCAGCATCGACGCGATGCGTGCGGACATCGTCGGCATCAGCTTGGCGGTAGAAGCGGGCAAGGCCTGTTACATCCCGCTGGGCCACGATTATCCCGGTGCGCCTCCTCAGCTCGATCGCGATGCGGTGCTGCGGGCACTGAAGCCGATCTTCGAGGATCCGACCCGCCCCAAGCTCGGCCAGCACGCGAAGTACGACATCAACATCTTGTCGAACTACGGCATCGTCGTGCAGGGCCTGAAGCACGACTCGATGCTTGAGTCCTACGTGTGGAACGCCACCGCCACGCGCCACGACATGGACTCGCTGGCGAAGAAGTACCTGGGCTACGAGACGGTCAAGTACGAGCAGGTCGCCGGCAAGGGCGCCAAGCAGATCTCGTTCTCGCAGGTGGATCTGGACACCGCCTGCCGCTACGCCGCCGAGGATGCCGACATCACCTTGCGCCTGCACCTTGCGCTGTGGCCCAAGCTCGAGGGCGTGCCGGCGTTGCGCAAGGTCTACGAGGACATCGAGATCCCGCTGGTGCCGGTGCTGGCCGGGATGGAGCAGCGCGGGGTGCTGATCGACGGCGACGAATTGCGCCGGCAGAGCCAGCAACTGGGCAAGCGGATGCTGGAACTGCAGCAGCAGTCGTACATACTGGCCGGGCACGAATTCAACCTCGATTCGCCCAAGCAGCTGCAGGCGGTGCTGTTCGACGAGCTCGGCCTGCAGGCGAAACTGAAGACGCCGACCGGTCAGCCATCCACCAACGAGGAGGCGCTGGAAGCCATTGCCGATACGCATGAACTGCCGCGGCTGATCCTCGACTACCGCGGCCTGGCCAAGCTTCGCTCGACTTACACCGACAAGCTGTCGGGCATCGTCAATCCACGCACCGGCCGCGTGCACACCAGCTATCACCAGGGCTCGGTGGCGACGGGGCGGATCTCCTCGTCCGATCCGAACCTGCAGAACATCCCGGTACGCACCGAAGAAGGCCGGCGCATCCGCCAGGCGTTCATCGCACCGCCGGGATGGAAAATTCTCGCGGCGGACTATTCGCAGATCGAGCTGCGCATCATGGCGCATCTGTCCGGCGACGAAGGCTTGCTGCGCGCGTTCCATGCTGGCGGCGACGTGCATCGCGCCACTGCCGCGGAAGTGTTCGGCGTGCCGCCGGAAGACATCACCACCAACCAGCGCCGCGCCGCCAAGGCCATCAACTTCGGCCTGATGTACGGCATGAGCGCCTTCGGGCTGGCGCGTCAGCTCGGCGTCGACCGTGGCGAGGCGGGCGATTATATGGGTCGCTATTTCTCGCGCTATCCCGGCGTGCGCGCATTCATGGATGCCACGCGCGAACAGGCCCATCGCGACGGCTATGTCGAAACCATCTTCGGCCGCCGGCTGTACCTGGAAAATCTCACCTCGCGCAATCAAGGCCTGCGCCAGGGCGCCGAGCGCGCTGCCGTGAACGCGCCGATGCAAGGCAGCGCCGCCGACATCATCAAGCGCGCGATGATCGCGGTGGCGGGCTGGCTGAAGGGCCGCGACGACGCCCACATGCTGATGCAGGTGCACGATGAACTGGTGTTCGAGGTGCGTGCGGAAGCGATCGACGAAGTGCGTGCCGCGGTGATCGAACGAATGTCCGGCGCCGCGGAACTGGCGGTACCTTTGCTGGTCGATGTCGGTGTGGGCGCGAATTGGGACGAAGCGCACTGAGGCCGCTGTCGCTCTATTACGCGTTAAGTTTCCGTCAGATGAACCCGCAATAAATTTTTTTGCCGGAACTTGAAACTTTCCCGTCGAATCCGCATCAAAGTCATCGGATGCACGCAACGGCATCCATGGCTGGCTCACCTCCCTGAGCCGCCACGGACGCGAACCTCTCCCCTGGGTCCCTCGCGTCCGCCCGGCCCTGAAGGTTCCCCCTAACCTTCAGGGCCTTTTTTTTTGCCCGCCGTCAGGCCTGTATTTTGGCCTGTACTTTTTGTGCACATCGACAGTCGGCATACTCAAACCCTCGAGCCACATCCACCAAGGGGAAACATCCATGCGCGCAGGACTGATCATCGTCGGCATCATCTTGCTGGTGGCCGGCATCTGGGTCGTCTCCGGCCACGCCAGTTACCAGGACACCGATACGCTGCTGCAAGTCGGCTCGGCCAAAATAACCGCCACTCATGACAAGGGCGTCCCCCAATGGATCGGCATCGCCGGCATCGCGGTCGGTGGCCTGCTGACGCTCGGCGGCTTCATGAAAAAGGGTTGAGCCACACCGAAACCCCCAGAAAACCGCCGCCTCCGCGGCGGTTTTTGTTTGCGGCCCGCTACAATTGACGCGATGGATGTCTCGTACCTGATCGACCCGCTCAACGAAGCCCAGCGCGAAGCCGTCTGCGCCCCGCCCGGCCACTACTTGGTACTGGCCGGCGCCGGTTCCGGCAAGACCCGCGTGCTCACTCACCGCATCGGTTGGCTGACCCAGGCCGAGCGGGTGCCGCCGTGGGCCGTCCTCGCCGTCACCTTCACCAACAAGGCTGCCGGCGAAATGCGCGCGCGGCTGGAAGCGCTGATTCCCGGCGGCACCCAGGGTCTCACCGTCGGCACCTTTCACGGCATCGCGCATCGCCTGCTACGCCGACACTGGCGCGAGGCGGGCCTGCCGGAAACCTTCCAGATCCTCGACGCCGACGACCAGCTGCGCCTGGTCAAGCGGGTGGTGGCCGGGCTGGGGCTGGACGATGCGAAATTTCCGCCGCGGCAAGCCAGCTGGCAGATCAACAACTGGAAGGACGAGGGCAAACGGCCGGACAGCATCGAGCATCGCGATCATCCGGTCACGCATACGTTTGTAAACATCTACAAGGCCTATGAGGACGCCTGTCGCCGCGCCGGCTTGGTCGATTTCGCCGAGCTGCTGCTGCGCGCGCACGAGCTGTGGCTGAAGAATCCCGCCGTGCTGGAGCACTACCAGCAGCGCTGGCGCTACCTGCTGATCGACGAATTCCAGGACACCAATACGCTGCAGTACGCGTGGATCCGCGTGCTCGCCGGCGCGACCGGCCAGGTCTTCGTGGTCGGCGACGACGATCAGGCGATCTACGGCTGGCGCGGCGCGAAAGTGGAGAACGTGCAGCAGTTCCTGCGCGACTTCCCCGGCGCACGCACGATCAAGCTGGAACAGAACTACCGCTCCACCTCGACCATCCTGAAGGTCGCCAACAGCGTGATCCAGCGCAACGGCAGCCGCCTCGGCAAGCAGCTGTGGACGGCGGGCGAAGACGGCGAGCGCGTCGCACTGTACGCCGCGTACAACGAACAGGACGAGGCGCGTTTCGTGATCGAGCGCATCCGCGAATACATCAGCGAGCACGGCCACGCGAAGGATTGCGCGATCCTGTATCGCTCGAACGCGCAATCGCGCAACTTCGAGGAACAGCTGACCCAGCGCAACATCAAGTACCGCGTCTACGGCGGTCAGCGTTTCTTCGACCGCGCCGAGGTCAAGGATGCGCTGGCCTATCTGCGCCTCACTGCGAATCGCCATGACGATGCGGCGTTCGAGCGCGCCGTGAACACGCCGCCGCGCGGCATCGGCGATCGCACGCTGGATGCGCTGCGTCGCCGCGCGCGCGGCGAGAGCACTTCGATGTGGGAAGCCGTGCTGTCCGAACTGAGCAGCGGCAGCGAACTGGCCGGCCGCGCGAAGAATGCGGTGAAGGCGTTCCTTACGTTGATCGACGAGATGGCCAGGACTTTTTCTTCATTGAACCTCGCCGAACAGATCGACCACGCGATCACCCATACCGGCCTGCGCGATTTCTACGAAAAGGACTCGCGCGGCAACGCCGAGTCGCGGGTGGAGAACCTGGACGAACTGGTCAACGTCGCCAGCCGCTTCGAGCGCACTGCCGAAGACATCGACGCCGGCCTCGGCGAATTGTCTGCCTTCCTGTCGCATGCCGCGCTGGAAGCGGGCGAAAACCAGGGTGAGGCATGGGACGACTGCGTGCAGCTGATGACGCTGCATTCGGCCAAGGGACTGGAGTTTCCGGTGGTGTTCCTGGTCGGCATGGAGGAAGGCCTGTTCCCCAGCCAACGCTCGGTCGACGACGAGGGACGGCTGGAAGAAGAGCGCCGGCTCGCCTACGTCGGTATCACCCGCGCCCGCGAAAAGCTCATCGTCACCCATGCCGAATCGCGGCGCATGCACGGCACCGAGATGCTGGCGCGACCATCGCGCTTTCTCGGCGAGATGCCGGCTGAACTGATCGATGAAGTACGCCCGCGCGTGCAGGTCACCCGTCCGCTCTACGCCGGCCGCTCCATCGAAATATCGCCGTCGCTGGAGGAAACCCTGCCGGTGAAGCTGGGCCAGCGGGTCAGCCATCCCAGCTTCGGCGAAGGCGTGGTGATCAGCGCCGAAGGCAGCGGCGCGCACACGCGGCTGCAGGTGAACTTCGAAGCGGCTGGCAGCAAATGGCTGGTGGCGGCGTATGCGAATCTGACCCCGCTTTAAGTCTGCGTTCGCTGGTTGGCCAGCGAACTAGGCAACTCCGCATTCGGACAAAAACAAACATCGTTCAAGCGCCAAAAATGTGCGCAGAAAATTCCCCGGCGCCAGATCTCCGACGACCACATCACGATCCGTAGAATCTGCAGGGACATCTACCACGCCCCGGATATTACGCATCAGGCTGCACTTACCCACGCAAGCGCGGCACACCATGCTGGTCGCGCTCCTCGATCGCGATGGGCTGCGTGTCGGGTTGTCCGGCTTGCGCGCGCTGCGCCAACGGGGTGATCACCCCGCCGCGACCGAAGGCCAATGCGTTGCGATAGCAGCGTTGCGCCTGTTCCGCATCGCCCTGCCCGGCAAATGTATCGCCCAGCGCTTCCCATGCAGCCATGCTCGGTGTCAGCGCGAGCGAGCGTTCGAGGTGTTGGCGTGCCTTGCCCCACAGCTTGAGCCGCACGCACATGCGACCCAGCGTGAGCAGCAAATTGGCGTCGTTCGGATGTGCATCGAGCCAGCTTTCGGCACGACGCAGGCGCGCTTCGATGTCGTCGCCAGCCAGTGTGCCGTAGGTTTCGATCAGCAACGGCGACCACTCGCGGCGCAGCGCCGACTCGACCTCATCCATCGCCGGCAGGGTCAGGCCGAACGAGGCCGCGCGGCGAGCATACGCGTCGATCACCGCGGGCACCCGGCGTTGCGCCTTCGGCAGCTGCGACCACAGCGTGTTGAGGCTGGCACCATCGGGCGCGGCGTTGATCGTCGCGGTGAGCACGCTGGCTTCCAGTGCGGCGTAGGCGCGGCTGCCGAGTGCGCCGCTCTTCTGCAAGGGGTCCAGCGCTTCGCGGGCACGCCGGATATCGCCTTGGGCCAATGCCGCCAGCGCCAGCTCGCGCCAGCCGCCTGGCGTCAACGTACCTTTATCGGATTCGGGGGTCAGCAACGCCAGCGCTTCGGCCGGCTTGCCTTCACGACGCAGCAGGCGGGCGCGCAGCACGCGGGCAGCCTGGGGCGCGGACTGCGATGCCTGGTTCAATGCTTCCAGCGCGCGACCGTGTTCGCCGCGACGCGAGGCGGCTTCGGCGGCAGCCAGCAGGGCCGGCCCGCGCAAGCTGTCCAGACGCGAAGCGCGATTGAGATCTCGCTCGGCGTCGCCGTGGCGACCTTCGATCAACGCGATCAGGCCAGCGCCCATGCGCTGTTGGCTGAGCCGCCGATGCCGGCGCGAGAACGCGCCGAACGGCCAGCGCAGCAGACGCCACGACGCGACAAGCAGTGCCCATGCCAGCAGCAGGATAAGAACCGCCGCGACCAGCGTGGTTTCGACCCTCCACCCGCGCAGGCGCAGCAGCACATAGCCGGGATCGTCCGCCACCCAGTGCCAGCCGAACGCGGCCAGCGCAGCGACGATCACCAGCAGCAGGATCCAGCGCCACACCTTCATGGCCGGGCTCCGCCCGCCCGCGCAGCGCTGCTGGCAGTGGCCGGTGCGGCGCTGGCCGCGGCCGGGCTGAGCGCATGCACGGCGCGCAGGTTGCGCAGTTCGGTCAGTGCGGCGCCAAGCTGCACCGGTGCGCTGGTCGGCAGCTGCCTGGCCAGTTCGGCGAGCGTCCGGTGCGCTTGCTGCACCGCGGGCGCAGTGCCGTCGAACTGGGCCGACAAGCTGCTGTCCACGCGCTGTAGTGCGGCTGCATAGTCCTTGCTGTCGTACGCCAGCAACGCGGCCTGCGCCTGGGCCAGATCGAGCGCCGCCAGTTCACGTGCGAAGCGCGCATCGGCCACCGAAAGCGGCGCACCGTTGTCGCGCTGCACGCTGACCACACTGGCCAACGCACGACCGATGCGCGACCACGCGTCCTGTGCCTGTGCCGTATCCGGCGAATTGAGCGGTTTCAGCGGCAGGCTGTCGAGGGCGCCGCGCAGTTCGACCAACTGCTGCAGTGCGCTGGCCTGAGTGGCTGGCTGACTTTTTGCCAGGGCCTCGCGTTCGGCGCCGATACTTTGGCGCAGCCCGCTGAACGCGGCGTCGTTGACCGCGGCCAGGGTCTGGTCGGCCAGTGCATACGCGGCGGCGGCGCCCTGTGCATCGTGGAACAGCGTGTAGCGTTCGCCGGCCATGCGCAGCAGCGATTCGGTTTCGTCCAGCAGCATCGCGTCGTGACCGGACAGGCTCTTCTCGGCCAGCTTCGCCACCGCATCTTCGAGATTGCGTGTGCGCTCGGCCTGGCCGAGCAGTTCCTCGCGCAGCGAACGGTTGACCGCCGCCGCATCGCTGAGGCGCTGATTGAGGCTGCTGCGTTCACTGTTGACGCCGGCCAGCGTGGTTTCCAGCGTACCCACGCGCTGCTGCAGGCTCACCACCTGCTGACTGTCGGTAACGTTACTCTGTTCCTGTTGCCATTGACGCCAGCCGATGTAGCCGGACGCTCCCACCGCCATCAAGGCCAGCAACACCGCCAGTGCCAGACTGCCGCCACCGTGCGGTCGCGGCGCGGGCTTCGGGGCCGCAGCCCGTGCCGGGCGGGTCGACGACGGATCGACCGGCGCGGGATCCATCGTGGCGCGGTCGGGACGGGCGCCCTCGGGCGCGGCGGGCTCGTTCGGCTTGTCTACGTTGCTCATGCGCACATGCTAGCAGCCCATACGGCCGCGTTCGTAGCTCGATGGCGTGAAGAATCAGCGCACGCGCCGCGCCGCATCCAGCATATCGGCCGACAATGCCGAAGCGGCCAGCTCGACGCGATTGAAACCGGCGGCGCAGGCGATAGCCACCAGCCGCTCACTGCTGACCACCATGGTGGCCGCGCACAACCGCGCCCATGCCGGTGGCGGCAACAGCTGCTGCAGATTCTGCAGCGCTTCGGCGCTGGACAGCAGCACCCGCGCCGACGTCGGCAGCTGCAGCAACGCGTCGACGTGGCGGCGATCCAGTCGCGGAGGCACCCGCCGATACACATGCAGCTCGCGCAGTTGCGCACCTCGCGCAGCGAGCTGGTCGCGCAATACGCCGCGGCCGCCGGGCGCGCCGATCAGGGCAACCCGGCAACCGCGCAAATCCTGCAAAGCGGGATGCTCCAGCAGTCCTTCGCTGTCCTGCCGCGAGGGTGCGAGTGGCGCGTCGACGCCATATCGCCGCAATGCCCGCGCCGTACCCCGGCCCACCGCCAGCACTGTGGCCACTGTTTGCAATGGCGCCAGTGCCGCAGCGTGGCGCACCGCCGCGGGACTGGTGAACACCAGCAACTCGTCCCGCAGTGCCGTGTGCAGACCGGCGCGCGCGACGGACTCGTCGACCGCGCCGCGCAGGGCCAGTCCTGGCAGCAGCAACGGCACGCCACCCAGGGCGCGCACCCGGCGCGCCAACGCAGTGGCGGTGCCGGCGGGGCGGGTGATCACCACGATCCGGCCGTCCAGACCCTCGTTGCCCACTGGAGATTGTCGCTGCATCCGCGCACCGCATCCGCTCGCTGCCATGGCCGCAGTGTACCGGCCGCTTTACACTGGGAGGTCTTTCCTTCCCCGCGGACCCCCTCATCAACGTGAGCACTACCCACGACACCACCGACCAGGCACAACAGCTGATCCAGTTCATTCGCGACGAGATGCCGCTGGCCCATGCGATGGACGTGCAGCTGATCCACAGCGACGACGACATGCTGAGCCTGCTGGCGCCGCTGGCGCCGAACGTCAACGACAAGGGCTGCGCGTTCGGCGGCAGCCTGGTCAGCCTGATGACTCTGAGCGGCTGGGCGCTGGTGGAAATGGCGTTGCGCCGCTACGGCCATGACTGCGACGTGTTCGTCGCCGAATCCAGCGTGCGCTACCTGTCGCCGATGTGGCAGGACTTCCGCAGCGAGGCGAAGCTGGCCGCCGACGCGAGCTGGACCACCTTCTTCAACACGCTGACCACGCGCGGCCGGGCGCGCATCGAAGTCGCCTGCGTGGTGCCGGGCGATCACGGCAAGCCCGCCGCCACCTTGAGCGCACGGTTCGTGGCCAAGCGGCGCGATTGAAGCGGGTGCGATCGAAGCCGGCGTGATCGAATCTGGCTCGATTGAGGCAGAATGGATGAGTGTCCATCGGAAAGAGACCGTCCATGCGCCGCCTACTGAGCATCCTCGCCGTGCTGTCCGTGCTGTCGCTGGCTGGCTGCGCCACCAAGACCCGCAGCGACGCGCTGACCACCACGCTCAACGCCTACGGCAGCACGCTGCGCTGGGGTGATTTCCAGAGTGCGGCGCAGTTCATCGAACCCGCCGCCCGCGCCGCCCATCCGTTGAGCAAACTGGATCTGGCGCGCTATCAGCAGGTGCGGGTGACCGAGTACGACGCCGGCGCGGGTCCGGTGCCTACCGGCGACTTCGACGTGCAGCAGACGGCGCAGATCAGCCTGGTCAACGTCCACACCCAGTCCGAACGCACCATCATCGATCACCAGAGCTGGCACTACGACGAAAAGACCAAGCACTGGTGGCTGACCAGCGGCCTGCCGGATATCACGCAGGACTGAGCCGGCCACGGCGGCCGCGCCGTACCCGTATAATCGCCGGTTTACCCGTATCGGCGCAGCCAACGCGCCTGTGGACTGACGATGAACGACATCCTGCGCAAGCTGCCCGAATTTATCGGCAATCACACGGCCCTGGCGGCCTTGTTTGTGATCCTGCTGGTGGCCCTGGTCGCCACGCAGATCATGGAGCTCTTCAGCAAGACCAAGGAACTGACTCCGGCCGGACTGACCGGGCTGATCAACCGCGACAATCCGCTGCTGATCGACCTGTCCTCGTTAGCCGATTTCGAGAAAATGCACGTGCCCGGCGCGAGACACGTGGCGATGAGCCAGTTCGATCCGGAGAAGAAGGAGCTGGCCAGGGCGAAGGATTTGCCGGTCGTGGTGATGGACAAGGACGGCCACGGCAATTCGGCCAAGGCCGCGCAACGACTGGTCAAGGCCGGCTTCGAGAAGGTCTACACCCTGGGTGGCGGCGTGCTGGCGTGGCATGCGGCGCAGCTGCCCGTTGCCAAAGGCAACAAATAAGCCGCCGCGCTGAATGATGGAATGATGGTAGGAGCCCGCTCGCGGGCGATGCTCTTGTTTTGATTTTTCCTACCCAAACCAAACTTCAGAGCAACAGCATCGCCCGCAAGCAAGCTCCTACCTACAGAGAGCGATCATGGATGCCCGCGCGCGCCGCCATGATCTGCGCCAGCACATCCGGCGCGTACTCGAACGAGTCGTAATACAGCCGCTCTTCCGGCAGGCCGGCATCGAGGAACAACGGGTGGGCGGCGTCGATCATCGCCGGCGGCCCGCTCATGTACAGGTCATGGCCGGACAGGTCGGGCTGATCGGCCAGCACGGCCTCGTGCACCAGCCCCGTGCGCAGGCCTGCGGCCTGCTCCGGCTCGGACACCACCGCATGGAACTGCAGGTTGGGCAATTCGCGCGCCCAGCGCTCGGCCAGTGCGCGCATATACAGATCCGCCGCCGTGCGCGCGCCCCAGTACAACTGCATCGGCCGACGCGTGCCCAGTGCAATGAAATGCTCGACGATCGCCTTGACCGGTGCGAAGCCGGTGCCGCCGGCCATGAACAGCATCGGCCGCTCCGAATCCTCGCGCGGCACGAAGGTGCCCAGCGGCCCTTCGATGCGCAGGTGATCGCCCACCTTCAAGGTATCGTTGACCCACGAAGTGAATCCACCACCGGCGACGTGGCGCACGTGCAGCTCGATCATGCCGTCCGCTTGCGGGCCGTTGGCGATCGAGAACGGCCGGCGCTTACCATCCTCCAGCAGCACGTCCACATATTGCCCGGGCAGCCGGTTGAGCCGGCGCTCGCCGTGCGCGGGCAGCAGGCGCACGCCGGTCACGTCCGACGCCAGCTGCCATTTGTCGGTGACCACCATGCCGAGCTGGCGCCGCGCGATGTCCTCCACCGAGGTCACCTCGCGCGCCTCCAGTAGCAGGTCGCTGGTCGGCACCGCCTGGCACAGCAGCACCGCATGATGGGCCAGCGCGCTGGCGCTCAGCGCCAGCGGCGGATTGCGCGGGTACTCGCAATGACCTTCTAGCAAGGTGGCCTTGCAGCTGCCGCAGACGCCGGCGCGACAGGAATACGGCAACGCCACGCCCGCCCGTTGCGCCGCCTCCAGCACGGTTTCGCCGTCAGCCACCGAAAACTGGCGGTCCGAGGATTTCAGGGTAACGGTATGCACCAGGCGCATTGTCGTTGCGATCGTTGCGGACAACAATGCGGGCACGACCTGCAGGAATCAACGATGAGCCTCTGGAAACAACCCGCCGACCTCGCGCGCATCAATGCGTGGAGCGCCAACACCATGATGGAAACGCTGGGCATCCGCATCACGGCGGTCGGCGACGACTGGCTGCAGGGCACCATGCCGGTCGACCATCGCACCCATCAGCCGTATGGCCTGCTGCATGGCGGCGCTTCGGTGACGCTGGCCGAAACGCTGGGCAGCACCGCCGCGATGCTTACGCTCGATCCGGAAAAGGAACTGGCGGTCGGGCTGGACATCAACGCCAACCACATCCGCGGCGTGCGCAGCGGCACCGTCATCGGCACGGCGCGGATGCTGCATCTTGGCCGCACTACCCAGGTGTGGGAGATCCGCATCGAGAATGAGGACGGCGCGCTGGTATGCATCTCGCGCATCACCATGGCGGTGATTGCCGCGCGTACTGTGGGACTGCGTTGAGTAACGACACGCCCTACGCCTCGCTCACGCCCGACCTGGTGCTCGACGCCGTTGCCGCCTGCGGGCTGTGGCCCGACGGCCGCCTGTTGGCATTGAACAGTTACGAGAACCGCGTGTGGCAGGTCGGCCTGGAAGAGACGGGGCCGGTGGTCGCGAAGTTCTACCGGCCTGGCCGCTGGAGCGATGCGGCCATCGTCGAGGAACACAGCTTCGCGCAGGAACTGGCCGATGCCGAACTGCCGGTGGTCGCGCCGCTCGCGTTCGATGGTCATACGCTGCTGCTGCACGACGGCTTTCGCTACGCGCTGACGCCACGCCGCGGCGGCCGCGCGCCCGAGCTTGAGGCGGTCGATCAACTGCAATGGCTGGGTCGTTTGATCGCGCGCATGCATGGGGTCGGCGCGCGTACGCCTTTCGTCCATCGCGGCCGGCTCGATCGCGACACGATGGTGCGGCAGCCGATGCAGGCCGTGCTCGACTCCACCCTGCTGCCGGCGTCGCTGCAGACGAACTACCACGCGGCGGCGACACGGCTCGATGCCGCCATCGGCGCCCGCCTGGAAGCGGTCGGTCCGGTCCGGCAACTGCGCCTGCACGGCGATTGCCATCCGGGCAACGTACTGTGGACCGATGCAGGCCCGCACTTCGTCGACTTCGACGACGCACGAACCGGCCCGGCCGTGCAGGATCTGTGGATGCTGGCCAACGACGAACGCGCGATGGACGCCGTACTCGAAGGCTATCGGCAATTCCGCCATTTCGATGACGGCGAGCTGGCGCTGATCCCGGCCTTGCGCGCGATGCGCCAGCTGCACTACGCCGGCTGGATCGCGGCACGCTGGCATGACCCGGCCTTCCCCGCCGCGTTTCCGTTCGCCGCCGAGTCGCGCTGGTGGGAGCAGCACCTCGCCGACCTGCACGAACTGGCCGACGAACTCGAATAACGATCGGTGACGCCGATGCGGCATTCGCGCACACCGGACCCGCAGAAACTTTCATCCGCGCAGCCAAGCAGGCATGCTTGGCCGGATATCCTGTGCGAGCACCCTTCATGAAGCGATCCAAGACCGCCGCCCTGCTGTTGATGAGCACGGCTCCGCTGCTGCTTAGCGCCTGCGATCGCAGCGAAGGTGCGGCACGCGAGGGTGTGTACACCTCGGTCGAGGCCTGCGTGGCGCAGACCAACGACCGCAGCACCTGCCAGCAGGCGTTCGACAAGGCGCAGAAGGATGCCGCTGCCACTGGACCACGTTTCGCCAATCGCGAAGCATGCGAAGCCAGCTACGGAAAAGAGCAGTGCGCAGAACGAAGTGATGGCGCCAGCCATTCGTTCTTCGGCCCGCTGATGACCGGTTTCTTCCTGTCGCAGATGTTGCGCAATGGTTCGCCGATGAGTGGGTTCAACAGTTCCCCTGCGTTCCGCGACAGCAACGGGGGCTGGCAACAGCCAGCCCCCGGCGGTGCCGGCGTCTATCGCAGCGGAGCCAGCAGCGCGATGGTGCCGATCAACGCCACGGCCGATCATGCGGTCACCACCAGCCGTTCCGGCTTCGGCACGTCCGGCAGCAGTCGCGGCTTCGGCAGCTGATGCGCCGCATTGCACTGGCCGAGCGTCCCGATTGGCGCAGCAAAGCCGCCGAGTGCGGCTTCGGTTTCCATACCATCGACGATGCACCGTACTGGGATGAATCCGCCTATTACGCGTTCAGTCTGCGCGAGATCGAGCACGACATCGAAGCACCCAGCGAGGAACTGCATGCGATGGCGCTCGATCTGCTGGACGGCATCGTCGTCGACGAACAGCAGCTGCGCCAGCTGGCGATTCCCGAGCCCTATTGGGATTGGATCGCGCAGAGCTGGCGCGAGCGCCAGCCACATCTGTACGGCCGCATGGATTTTGCCTACGACGGCAGCGGCCCGGCGAAGCTCTATGAGCTGAACTACGACACGCCGACCTCGCTGTACGAGGCCGCGTTCTTCCAGTGGCAATGGCTGGAGGATCAGCTCGGGCGCGGCCAGCTGCCGGCCGGAAGCGACCAGTTCAACTCGATCTACGAATCGCTGGTGGAAGCATTCGGCACGATCGCGCGCCGATTGCCACGGCCGTTTCATTTCGCCGCCGTACGCGACTCGGCGGAAGACCAAGGCACCATCGCCTATCTGCGCGACTGTGCGCTGCAGGCCGGTATCGACTGCGGCATGCTGGCGATCGAAGACATCGGTGTGTCGGCTGACGGCCGTTTCACCGATCTGGACGACCGGGTAATCGGCTCGTTGTTCAAGCTGTACCCGCTGGAAGACATGTTCCGCGAAACATTCGGTGCATACCTGCCGCGCTCTGGCCTGCTGCTGATCGAGCCGCCGTGGAAGGCACTGCTCAGCAACAAGGGCATCTTGCCGCTGCTGTGGGACGCCCATCGCGGCCATCCGAATCTGCTGGCGGCCGAATTTGATGACGGCGGCGAACTGCCGCGCGGCTGGGTGCGCAAGCCGCTGCATTCGCGCGAGGGCGCGAATATCGCGATGCATCTGGACGATGGCCGCGAGTTGCACACCGCCGGCCCGTACCGCGACGGTCCGTGCATCCGCCAGGCCTGCCATCCGCTGACCGGCTTCGACGGCCATTACCCGCTGATCGGCAGCTGGATCGTCGGCGACCGCGCCTGCGGCATCGGCATTCGCGAGGACAACTCGCTGATCACCCGCGACAGCGCCCGCTTCGTACCGCACGCGATCGTCGAGGAAGCACGTGGCGTGCTGATCGCCTGAGTCGCGTTGCCGCGTGCCGACGACATCGGCGTGAAAGATCACGACGCTCTGCGCAGATGGCATCGGTCCCGCTCGGCTAAGCTTGTGCTTTTTGAGCGAGGCCCCACGTGCGCAACATTCTCTTCCGCCTGATCGGCATCCTCGAAATCGCCGGTGGCTTCTATGGTGTGGCAGCGATGCTGCATCGGCTTTTGCCGTTCGGCGCCCACGACAGTCTGGTCGCGCTAATCGGTCTGGTGTTGTACGGCTTCGTGCTGGCCGCCGGGGTTCAGTTGATGACCGGCAGCGAGCACGGCGTGCGCATGTCGGGCTGGGCGCAGTTGCTGCAGCTGCCGCTGATCGCGTTTCCGGTCTTCAGCTATGCGCTGCACTGCGGCGCCTTCGTGAATGTGTTCGCCACGCTGCAGGCCGCGCCGCGGCTCAGCATCGACTGGCACTTCGGCTCGCAAGGCTTCGTGCTGGCGGTGGCTGGCCCGGCCGTCTCACGGCTCGGCATCAACCTGCTGGCACTGCTGTCGTGGCTGGCGCTGCGCTTGCGTTGATCGACCGAGAAAGGCTCATTTACCCCTGAGAATGGTCATGGCAAAGGCCTGGCGGGCTGTCCCGCTGTCATAGGAGCAGCGGAACCTGAATGTTTCATGTTGCTTTGCAGCAATTTTGTGCCCGAACGGATAAGCTGTAGCCAGTACCGTTAGCCAGGGCGGACCCGCCATGAGCCAGCCGACAATGACTTTCCGCACCCGCAAATGGGTGAAGCCGGAAGACCTCAACCCCAACGGCGCCCTGTTCGGCGGCAGCTTGCTGCGCTGGATCGACGAAGAAGCTGCCGTTTACGTGATCAACCAGCTGGGCAACGCCCGGGTGGTGACCAAGTACATGTCCGAAATCGATTTCGTCAGCACGGCACACGAGGGCGACATCATCGAGATGGGCATCCACGCCACGCATTTCGGGCGCACCTCGATCACTTTGCGCTGCGAAGTGCGCAACGTGATCACCCACAAGAGCATCCTGACCATCGATAAGATCGTGTTCGTCAACATGGGCGCCGGCGACATGCCGCTACCGCATGGACGCACGGAACCGATAGCCGAGGAGGCGTCGGCGCTGACTCAGCTGGAGTGATGCCATGCGGGCAAACGTGCGGCGCAAGCTATCATTCGTCGATGACCATGACCCCGCACTCCGCATCCGACGCTGCCTTGCCCGTGATTCGCCTAAAGTCCGACCGCAATCCCGGCCATCCCTGGGTATGGTCGGCACAGGTATATAAACCCGAATCGCGACTGCCGCCCGGCAGCGTGGTGGAGGTGCAGGACGCCAAAGGCCGTTTCGTCGGCCGCGGTTTCTGGAACGGGCATGCACGCATCGCACTGCGTCTGCTCGAGAGCGATCCGGCCAGGGCGATCGACGCCGACTGGATCGCCGCGCACATCGACCGCGCCGTGCAGCTTCGCCGCGACTGGCTACAACTGGACCGCGTGAGCGATGCCTGGCGCGTGGTGCACAGCGAGGGCGACGGCCTGTCCGGGCTGATCGTCGATCGCTATGCCGACATCCTCGTGATCGAATACTTCGCCGCCGGCATGTGGAAGTTCCGCGAGGCGATCCACGCCGCATTGCTGAACCATTTCCCCGGTGCACGGCTGTACTGGTTCGCCGAATCGCACGTGCAGAAGCAGGAGTCGTTCGACTGCCGCAGCGGCGACGTGCCCGAAGCGGTGGAAGTGCATGAACACGGCCTGCGCTTCCACGCCGCACCGGGTTCAGGCCACAAGACCGGCTTCTTCGCCGACCAGCGCGACAACCGCCACCGCTTCGCCGAACTCGCCAGGGGCCGCCGCGTGCTGGACCTGTGCTGCAACGCGGGCGGCTTCGCCGTGCACGCGATGGCGGCTGGCGCGCGCGAGGCGGTCGGCGTGGATCTGGATGCCGGCATCCTCGACATCGCCCGCGCCAACGCCACCGCCAACGGCGTCGAGGTCAAGTTCGAGCAGTCCGACATCTTCGACTGGGTGCGCGCAGCGGTAGCGCGCGGCGAGCAATACGACGCGGTGATCCTCGATCCGGCCAAGCTCACCCGCGACCGCAGCAAGGTGATGGACGCGCTGAAGAAATACTTCGCGATGAACCGCATGGCGCTGGACATCATCCCGCCAGGCGGCCTGCTGCTGACTTGCTCGTGCACCGGCCTGGTCGGCGAAAGCGAATTCCTGGAGATGCTGCGCCGGGTCGCGCTCAACGCAGGCCGCGAGATCCAGGTGCTGGAAGTGCGCGGCGCCGGTGCGGACCATCCCTTCCGCACCGATGTGCCGGAAGGCCGCTATCTGAAGGCGGTGTTCTGCCGGGTGGATTGACCGGCTTGCTGACTGACCGGCCGACGTCGATAGTACGCAGGCCATCTCGGGGAAATTCGCTCATGCACAGAATCGCCGCCGGCTTCGCGCTTGGCTGTCTCACGCTGGCATCGGTCTGTCGCGCAGCCGAAAAACCCGCGCGCCCGATCATCGAAGATACCTATATCATCGCGCCCCGCTTGATCGGCGAATACGTGCTGATCAAAACGGTGAACTACGGCGATCAAGGAGAGCTGCTGGGCGGTGTCGCCCTGCGCTATCACGATGGACTGCTGCCGCCGATGACCACCGACATCTACGTCTATCCCGGCGGCGACAGCGAAGCACTTGAGCATGCCGAACAAACATTCCGTGGCAGCGTGAAGCTCGCCACCGAACGCGGCATATACACCGACGTGCGCTGGGGCGAGTCGCTGAACTACGACTTGCAACGGCGCGACGGCAGCACGTGGCAAGGCCGCATGATTCCCATGCAGGTACATCTCAAACAGGGCGACGACGCCTCGCGCACCTACCTGTTCCACCATGGCCTATACAACTACAAGCTGCGTCTGGACGTGCCGGTCACTCTGTCTGCCGAACTGCCTGCCGCTGCCGATGCACTGGTACGCACGGTACTGCAGGCCGTGCAGGTAGTCAGCACGGGCAGCTGTGGCCGAAAGCTGACCTTCAACGTGCTGAAAGGCTTGGACGCCATGCCAGCCGGCTATGTTGACGGGGTGACACCCGATGGCTTCGGCATTGTCGTCCGCGAAGCCGAACTTCACCCGTCCCCAACCACCTCTGTCGGGGAAGCACCTGATCGCGAGGGTATAGCAAGATTGACCCTGCTCGCTGCGCAACGTCAGGTCGCGCAAGGCTGTACCGCGCTCCCCTACGAGCTACCGAGCGGCAACGTGACCGTGCTGAAACTGCACTACCCCGCCGACTTCTGGCAATCCGGACCGGCTGACCCGAAGCACTGAGATTCTCGCGCACAGCGAGAGCCTTACTCAGGCATGTCGCGGCAGGTGATGCCGCAACGATGCGGCATCGAACGGGCCGGACTCGGCAATCAATTCGCGCGCGGCATCGACCTGGTCCCATACGTTCCACAGCAGCACGCCGCGTACACGGCCGGCCTCCAGGTAATACACCACACCTTCGCGATACGGATCACGCCAGTCCTCGATCACTTGCAGCCGGGTATCGAGTAAGCCTACGGCTTCATATCCGAGATCGAACAGATCGGAATAGAAGAACGGCTGCGTGATGTATGCCGCATCGGCCCCAGACATCGCGCGACCTGCGTGCCAGCCCATGCTGATTGCTGCATCTTCGTGCTCCACGCGCAAGCGTCGATCCAGCGCCGTGCTGTGAAAATTCGCCACGTCGCCAGCAGCCCAGATGTCGGCATCGCTGGTGCGCAAGTGCGCGTCGACGACGATACCGTCGTCGACCGCGAGGCCGGCCTGCTCGGCCAGTGCCGTGTTCGGCGTCACACCGAGGCCGGCCACCACCGCTTCCACCCGCAGCACGTCGCCGTTGGACAGCTGCAGCTCCACGCCGCCGTCGGTCGCGTTGCCGCCGGTCACCTTGACGCCGCTGCGTACATCCACACCGTGGCTGCGGTAGTAGTCATCGAGGTAGCCGGCCAGGCCATCCGGATAGCGTCCGGCACCGATCGCCGCGCCGGGAAACAACATGGTCACCTTGCAGCCTACGTTGCTCAACGACGACGCCAACTCGCTGCCGATGAAACCGCCGCCAACCACCGCAATGTATGCCCCAGGCTTGGCATAACGGCGCAGCGCCTCGTAATCGTCGAGCGTGCGGAAATGGATCGTCCGCTCGCCGCCATCGAACGGCAGCCGCCGTGGCGTGGCGCCGGTGGCCAGCAGCAGCCGGCGGTAACGATAGCTGTCGCCGTGATCGTCGTGCACCGTATGCGCGACGCGATCCAGCGATTCGATATGTCGGCCGAGATGCAGTTGCGCGCCGCTCTCCGAGGTGGCCAGATCGATATCGGCGGGCGACTTGTCGCCCTTCCACAATGCCTTGCTCAGCGGCGGCCGCTGATACGGCGCCCGCGCCTCATCACCGACGACGCCGACGTTCGCCGTCGCGTCCGCTTCGCGAATGGCCTTGGCGGCCGCATCGGCGGCCATGCCCGCCCCGACGATCAGATAGTCGTGTACGTATTCCATACCATGCTCCTTCGATGGGATGAATGCCGTCATCATGCGCCACCCCGGCCGGGCTTGCCGGCGGCAGCATCGACCGGCGCAGCTGGCGTGACGGCTCGACTGGTCATGGGATGCAAGCACGTCCGGGAAGGTTCCAGGCTCGCCGTCGCAGCAGCTGATACACCAGCGCGTAAACTGGCAGCCTGTCTTGATGCGGAACGCACCATGTCTGCCACCGAACTGCTGCTGCTCGCTCTCGTTGTTGTCGTGCTCGTCGTCATCGCCTTGCAGGTAACCGTGCTGCTGCGCGGGCGCGACGCCGAAAAGGCCCGCGACGACGCCGAAACCCGGTTTCGCGAAACCTCGTCGCGTCTGGCCTACGCGCAGGCGCAGGCAGAGCGGACGGTGGAGCTGGAGAAAGCACTCAAGGCCGTGCAGGAAGAGCTTTCCGCAAGACGTGCCGAGCTGGCCAGCATGTCCAGCCAGCACGATGCGGCGGGGAAAAACCTGGCGATCGCCAATGAACAGATCGCCATTCTGGCGGCCGCCGGCAAAAGCCTGACCGACGAGAAGAGCGGACTCCTCGAAGCGCAGGCGCGACTCGAACAGGAAGTGAAATCCGCGAGACAGCGCGAGGTGGACACCAGCAAACTGCTGGCCGACGCGAAGGAGGAGATGGCCAAGGAGTTCAAGCTGATGGCCAGCGCGCTGCTGGAGGAAAAAGGCGCCAGGCTCAACGAGCAGCAGAAAAATACGCTGTCGGACCTGCTCGGCCCCTTCAGCAAAACGCTCGACGATTTCAAGGGCAAGGTCGAGGCGACTCGCGAGGCCGATCTTACGGCGCGCGAAGGGTTGATCGCGCAGATCCGCCACCTCACCGAACTGAACCAGGACATCGGCGCCAAGGCCCAGTCGCTTACCAACGCGCTGCGCGGCGAGAGCAAGACGCGCGGCATGTGGGGCGAAGCGGTGTTGCAGCGCATTCTGGAACTGGCCGGGCTGCGCGAAGGGATCGAATTCCGCACGCAGGCAAGCCATCACACCGACGAAGCCGATGGCCGGCTCATTCCCGACGTCGTGCTGGATCTTCCGCAGGAACGCGCCATCGTCATCGATGCGAAGGTATCGCTGGTCGCCTACGAGCGGTACGTCGCCTCGACCGATGACGAAGCGGCCCGGGCGGCGGCGCTGGAAGCCCACTCCGCGTCGCTGAAGCGGCACATCAAGGATTTGTCGGGCAAGAACTATCAGTCCCTGTACAACTTGAAGAGTGTGGATTTCGCCCTGCTTTTCGTGCCCATCGAAAGCGCGTTGATGGCCGCCAGCGAAGCCGATCCCGGCCTCGCGCAGTACGCACTGGAGCGGCACGTCGCGCTGGTGTCGCCGAACACGTTGTTCACCGTGCTGCGCACCATCGAATACATCTGGCGCGTCGACAAGACCACGCGCAGCATGGAGGAGATCGTCAAGCGCGGCGGCCTGATGTACGACGCCGCGGTGCGCTTCAGCGAGCACGTGGTTTCCATCGGCGACGCGCTGGCCAGGGCGACCGTGGCGACGCAGGCCGCCGAAAAAGCCTTGATCAACCCGAGAAGCGGACTGGTTCGACAAGCGGAACAATTGCGGGACCTAGGCATCAAGCCGAAGCGATCCATGCCGAAAAAGCTGTCGTCCGCGGGCGACGATCCGGAAATCACCGAAAAATTTCTCGAAAGCGGCCTCGAAGGTACCGACCTGGCCCGCGAGGACGATGCCTGACCGGCAAGGCATCAGCCGATGCGTATGCTTGACGCGAACGCTAAACTGCATCACCCGCAAGCCAAAGGCATCCGCATGAGCGACCCGCACAACCCCACCGACGTCACCCGGGAACAAGCCGAGGAAGCCGTGCGCACGCTGCTGCGCTGGGCCGGTGAGGACCCGGCGCGCGAGGGCTTGCTCGATACGCCCAAGCGGGTGGTCAAGGCGTACCGCGACTGGTTCTCCGGCTACGAATCCGACCCGGGCGACTACCTGCGCCGCACCTTCAAGGAAGTGGCCGGCTACGACGAGATGGTGGTGTTGCGCGACATCGAGTTCGAAAGCCATTGCGAACACCACATGGCACCGATCATCGGTCGTGCCCATGTCGGCTACATGCCGACCAGCCGGGTCGTCGGCATCAGCAAGCTGGCGCGCGTAGTGGACGGGTTCGCACGCCGCTTCCAGGTGCAGGAGAAGCTCACTGCGGAAATCGCCCAGTGCATCCAGGACACCTTGCAGCCCGCCGGCGTGGCGGTGGTAATCGACGCCAGCCACGAGTGCATGACTACCCGCGGCGTGCATAAGCGGGGCGTGTCGATGATCACCAGCCAGATGCTGGGCACGTTCCGCGACGACGCGCGCACCCGCGCGGAGTTCCTGCAGTTCATCGGCATCCACGGCAGCGTGCGCTGAACGTGCGTCCTGGCGGGGTCGTACTGGCGCTGATGTTGCTGATGCCTTCGATCCTGCTCGCCCAGAACTCGCGCTCGGAATACCTGCAGCTATTCGACAGCAATGGCGATGGCCGGGTCAGCGAAGCCGAGTACGTGGCGTACATGAGCCGCGGTTTCCACAGCATGGACAGCAACGGCGATGGCATCCTCGAAACCGATGAACTACCCGGCGGCCGCGGCCGGCCGATCACGCTGACCGACTTCCAAAACAACCTGCGGCGCCAGTTCCACAAGCTCGATCGCAACCGCGACGGCTACCTCGACGCGCGCGAGCTGACGGCGCCACCGGGCTGAATCCAGCGTTTCCGCATGTCCTCGCACCCGCGCGCAAGAGAGCGGGTCGGCGAGGCGAACTACGCCGAAATCGCCAAGCGCTCCGAGCGGTACAGCTGGATCGTCGCCAGTATCGCGATCAGCGCCGCCACCAGGCTGCCGGCCAGGCACAGGCCGATCTGTTCGGCGCTGACACCGTCGCCGCGCAGCAGTTGCATGATGCCGAGGTTCTGGCCCAGCAGCGGTATCGCGTACATCCACGCCTGCGCCTTGATCGGCATGAATGACAACAGCGCACTGGGGATCAGCGGCACCAGCATCAGCAGCGACAGGTAGGTCTGCGCCTCGCGATAACTCTTCGCGAACGCCGCCACCATCGACTGCAGTGCGGACAGCAGGAGTACCAGCGGCAGCATCAGCAGTAGCACGTAGGCGGCGAAGCGCACGCCGAGATCCAGTTCCATGCCGATCTTCTCGGCGGGAATGAACTGGCCGACCACCGCGAATGCCAGCAGCGAGATCAGCAGGCTGGTCGTGGAGAACACGCCGATCGCAGCGAGCTTGCCGCACAGGATCTTCCAGCGCGGCACCGGGTTGGCGAACAGCGGCTCCAGCGACTGTCGCTCGCGTTCGCCGGCGGTGAGGTCGATCGCCAGATACATGCCGCCCATGAAGATGGTGATCACGAAGAAATACGGCAGCATCGCGAACATCAGCACCGCACGCGACTGCGGCGTGGCCTGATCGCGCTTGGCGACCTGCAGCGGCCACGCGGCACTCGGCGACATGCCGCGTGCGACCAGCCGCATCGCGCCCTGCTGGCGTGCATAGCTTTCGACCAGGCGGGTCACCCGTTCCACCGAGGTGTTCGCATCGCGCTGCGAGGAATCGTAGAACAGCTCCACCTGCACCGGCTCGCCCTTGCGCCAAGCCTTGCCATAGTTGGAGGCAATGCGCAGCACCACATCGGCGTCCTGCTTGCGCACGGCCTGTGCGGGATCGGCCACCGCCGCGCCCGGCACCACGCCGCCGGCCCGCAAGGCATCGAGCAGATTCGGCGCGTACTCGGCGCCGATCACCGGTACAGGCAGCGGCTTTTCGGCCTTGTCCAACTCGCGGTTGAGGGTGACGTTGATCAGCATCACGAAGATCACCGGCCCCAGCAGCGGGCCGGTGAGGAAGGCGCTGATCAGCGTGCGCCGATCGCGCAGGTTCTCCTTCACCTCCTTCAGGAACACGGTGAGGAAAGCACGGCTGCGCTGCAGTTTCGTGGGAACGGTATTCATGCGGCCAGGCCCTCGTCGCTACCGATGATCTTCACGAACGCATCCTCCAGATTGTTCTCGCCGGTCTGCGCACGCAGCGCATCGGGCGATTCGTCGGCCACCACGCGGCCGTGCGCGATCACCACGATGCGGTCACACAAGGCGGCCACCTCCTGCATGATGTGGCTGGAAAACAGCACGCAGCGGCCTTCGCCTTTCAGCCGGGCCATGAACTGGCGCAACGCCCGCGTGGCCATCACATCGAGCCCGTTGGTCGGTTCGTCGAGGATCACATTGCGCGGGTCGTGCACCAGCGCGCGGGCAATCGCGGTCTTCACCCGCTGGCCCTGCGAAAAGCCCTCGGTGCGGCGATCGGCGATGTCGCCCATCTCCAGCGCCTCGATCAGCGCGTCGCGCCGGCTCTTCAGCAGAGCCTCCGGCAGGCCGTGCAGCCGCGCGAAATAATCGATGTTCTCGCGCGCGGTCAGTCGCTTGTACAGGCCACGCGCATCCGGCAGCACGCCGAGCTGGCAACGTACGCCAAGCGGATCGACCGCCGCGTCGATGCCGTCCACCAGCACCTGGCCTCGATCGGGTGTCATCAGCGTGTACAGCATGCGCAGCGTGGTGGTCTTGCCGGCGCCGTTGGGACCGAGCAGGCCGGTGATCTCGCCGTCGCGGGCGGTGAAACTCACGCCGTCGACGGCCTTCACCGTGCCGAACGCCTTGTGCAGATCGCTTACCTCGATCATGGAGTGGCTCCGTTGAAGTCGATGAAGATCGGGGTGGGCCGCAGACGGTCCAGGCAGCTCGCGTCCAGCGCTTTCGGATCGGGTTTTTCGATGAAGTGCTGCACCAGTTGCGGCGCGCAACCGACCGCCATCACGCTATGCGCCTGGCCCTTGAAGACCAGCACGCGCGCGTTCGGCAGGCCCTTGGCCACTTCCTCGGCGTAGCGCGGCGGCGTCACCGGATCGTACTGACCGGCCAGCAGCAGGACGGGCTTGTCGGTTTTCAGTGGCTGATGGAAATCGGCCGGGCGCGTGCCTTTCGGCCAGACCGAACAGACCGCGCCGAGTGCATCGATCATGTGCGTGCCGAGGATGGTGTCGGCATCCTGCGGACGCGGCGCAAGCAGGTCGGCATCTTCGCTGCAGATCACCGAGTACTGCATGCCACTGCCCATCAGCTCGGCCAGGTCGGCGGACAGGATCTTAGCCTGACCCAGCAGCGGGCCGACATCGCCATGCGCCGCCGCGTCGATCGACAACGGCAACAGCGCGGCGGTAGCCGGCGTATAGGCAAACATCCGCACCACGCTGGCCAGCGAGTTCTCGTTCAACACCCGCTTGACGGTGCGGTAGCTCTGCGGATCGCGGAAGCTGACCTCGTGCGGATTCGCCCGCAGCGCGTCGCGCAGCTGATACAGCGTCTGGTCCGGATCGCCGAATTGCTTCTTGCAGGCCGGCTCCGCCGTGCAGCGCGCGAACTGCGCCTTCAGCGCGTCGTCCAGGTTGCGCGCGAAATCCTCGCCCAGCGCCAGCGAGTTCGGCACCGTGCTGTCCAACACCATGCTGCGCACCGCGTCCGGGTAACGCATCAGATACTGCTGCGCCATACGTGTGCCATACGACACGCCGAGCAGGTCGAATTGCGGCGAACCGATCGCCTTGCGCACGTCCTCGAGATCCTGCGTCGCGATGGTGGTGGTGTAGTAGCGCGGATCGGCGCGGTCGCTCAGCTGCTTGAGGCATTCGGCGGCGGCGTTGCGCATCTTGGCCGCATTGAAGGTGCTGTCGTCGTCGGGGCCTGCGGTGTCAGCGGAATCCTTGCAGGTCAGCCCGTTCGAGCCGCCGGTGCCGCGCTGGTCCAGCAGCAGAACGTCGCGGTGCGCCAGCAACGGTTGCAGCATCGCTGCTATCTGACTGGCCGAATCGGTGGCCGCCTGACCGGGGCCGCCCACCAGAAACGCCAGCATGTCCTTGCTTGCCACTTGGGCGCTGGAACGCAACACGGCCAGCTTGAGCTTGATCGTGCGGCTATGCGGATCGGCGCGATTCTCCGGCACCGGAAAATCCGCGCACCAAGCCGCCGTACTGAGCCCGCTGTTCGGCTGGGCCAGGTCGCACGCCGTCAGTGTCAGCGAGCCTAGCGTCCAGGTCTGCGGTTTCGCCGGCGGCACGGCTTTCGTCACGGCGGCAGATGCGGCCGGCGGCGCGGCTTGCTCGCCATGATGGAACTGGTTCCAGGCCAGCGCTCCCAAGCCCGCGAGCACCGCACCGATGCGGATCGCGGTACGTCCCTTCAAAGCCATGCCTGTCACTCCTCACCCGGTAAAAAAATCGATTCAATCGAACGGCCAAACAAATGCGCGATCTTGAATGCCAGCGGCAGACTGGGATCGTACTTGCCGGTCTCGATCGCGTTGATGGTCTGCCGCGACACGTCCAGCCGTTCGGCCAGATCGGCTTGCGACCAGCCCTGGTCGCCGCGCAGTTCGCGGACGTGGTTATTCATCGGCAACCGCCGATATAGGCTGTCGAGCCTGCATCACGACGCCTCGTGTTCGCCGCGCTGCCGTTTGCGCCAATGCTGGATCGCCCGCAGCAGCGCCCCCAACCCCAGCGCCCCGCTCACGCCGCACAGCATGCCGAACTGGTAATCGCTCAGCTGATGACGTCCGAGCCCGGCGACCGCGGCGATGACCAGCGCAGCGAACAGCAACTGCCAATGCAGGGCCAGGCCGCTGTCGCACATCACATCCGAGGCGCCGCCGTAGCGGCGGCTGGCCCAGCCGCGCCCGACGGCATACATCACCACTAGAGTCGGCCATACCCAGATCAGAATCGTGCCATCCAGCCTGATGATGCCGGCAGCGGCCAGGAAACCACCGGCCAGACTGAGTGTGCTTACGGCCGTGGCCGCCACCGCCAGACCGATCAGGTGGATACGCTGCTCCAGCTCGTCGCTGCCCAGCACCAGCCGCACCATCGCGCGCACGACAAGCAGCACCGGCACCACCGGCAATAGCGCCATGATTAGTTTCAGCAGCGCGTTATGCACCTGCGGCAGCAACGGCCACAGCAGAAGCATGATCGCGACATAGGCCGCCATCGCCGGCCAGAATTCGCGCTGATAGCGCTGATGGAGCTGACGCACCTGACGCAAGGGACTCTCCGATTTCATGTCAAGCAACCTTGACAAGCGGAGCCTAGGCAGTCGTCGAACCAATGTCAAGTTAGCTTTACATTTTGCCAAAAACTCGTGACGCCGGTCTCGTTTCCATGGAAGAATTGTGATGTTTGTGTTAATAATAGTGACGTAGTTCGCACTTCGACCGTGACCGTTTTTGTCAGGTATGCCTTACATCGTATGGCCGACCCTGGTCCCCTCAGGCTCGCCGAATTCGGGAAATCCAGCGGGAGTACCCGCTAAATCGTTTTCATCGATGCTTGGCATACCGCTTGCTTCAGCTGCCGCCAACACCCGCCATTGATCCGGGCGGCCGTTGTCAAAACAGCCCTCGAGCACTTTCAGTTTTTCAACCAAGAATCACCGTCCAAAGGATAAAGAACGCATGAACAAGACTCTGCTCTCCGCCGCCCTGATTGCCAGCTTCGGTTTTGCTGCGCTTGCCCCTCTGGGCGCTCAGGCGGCTTCCACCGGCACCATCAATTTCACCGGCAAGGTGCTTGCCGATACCTGCGCCATCAGCGTCAACGGCAGCGGCACCAGCACGGTCGCGTTGCCGACCGTGATGGTTGCAGCATTCGGCTCGTCGGTAGGGACCGTGGCCGGCGCAACGCCGTTCACCATTGCCCTGACCGGTTGCGACACCAATACCGCCAGCGCAAAAATGGCCTTCAACGGCACCAACGTCGACACCACCACCGGCAACCTGAAGAATGCCACCAGCGGCGGCTCGAACGTCCAGATTCAGCTGCTGAACAGCGCCGCCGCGGCCATCAACACCAACACCCAGGCCAACGCGCCCACGATCGCCGTCGCCTCCGGTGCCGGTTCCACCTCGCTCACGGCGCAGTACATCTCCACTGCCACCGCGACCACGGCGGGTCTCGTGACCTCCTCGGTCGGCTTCACCCTTACCTATCAGTAAGCGTGAAATCGGAGCGCTGCGACCACGAAGCTTGGTCGCAGCGCCCTCGCGGGTAGCCGCTGCATATTGATCTCGAACGGAATACCTCGATGAGAAGCCTTCTCTGCGCAGCCCGCGCAGCCTTGATAGCGCTTTCCATGATCGCCGGTGTCGCCAACGCCAGTGTGGTCATCGGCGGCACAAGAGTGGTGTTTCCTGCGCAGGATCGCGAGGTCACGCTGCGCCTGACCAATCGGGGCGACCGGCCTGCGCTGGTCGAAGCCTGGATCGATCGCGGCAATGCCCAGTCCACACCGGACAAAGCCGATGTGCCGTTCCTGATCACGCCGCCGTTGTTCCGGATGGAGCCGAACCGCGATCAGAGTCTGCGCATCATCGCGACACAACCACAGTTGCCCCTCGATCGCGAATCGCTGTTCTGGCTGAATGTCCTCGAGGTGCCACCGAAACCCAGCGCGTCGGAGACGGCAGGAAAGAATCTGCTGCAGTTTGCGATCCGCTCACGACTCAAGTTGTTCTATCGGCCAGCCGAGCTGACCGGCGATCCGCTCAAGGCCGCAGGCCAGCTGACCTGGAAAGTGGTACCCGCGAGCCCCGGCTTTGCACTCGAAGCCCATAACCCGTCCCCGTTTTACATCACGATCGCCGCGCTTTCACTCGATGTCGGCGGCAAGCAGTATGCCGTGGACACTGGCATGGTCGATCCGCTCGGTACGCTGAAGCTTGCGGTCAAGGCACTCGCGCAGGCGCCCGCCTCGGGGACGCCGCTGAGCTACAGCGTGATCAATGATTATGGTGCGTCGACGACCTACAAGGGTTCGATTGCGCCATGAAGGACGTGCGCCAGCTTGGTCCGGCGGAAGATCCGCGCGGGCGAGTGGCGCGTCGTCGCCAGGTAGTTCTTTGCGCGGTCATCGCATCCGTACTGGCGGGTTGGGCAGTTACCGCAGCAGCCAGGCCCGCATCCGGCGCCGATGCGTCGGCACCGGCTCTCGACGCCAGCGGCGCCGATGCCAGCTTTGATCGCAGCCTGCTATCCGGCCAGGGTCAGAACACTACCGACCTTTCGCGCTTCGAACATGGCAACCCGGTATTGCCGGGCAGCTACAACACCGACCTCTATCTCAACGCCAACTGGATCGGACGCGTCGATGTGCGCTTTGCTGCCGCCTCGCCGAAGGCGAGTGCGACGCCGTGCGTGGATCGCGAACTGCTCGACCGTCTCGGATTGCATCCACCAAAGCTGTCGCCCGAAGTGGTGTCGGAGCTGCGCAACCCCACGAGCTGCGTCAGCTTCGACAGCCTGATCCCCGGCGCCACATTGAGCTTCGACATGGCGGCGCTTCGGCTGGACGCCAGCGTGCCGCAGGCGTACCTCGGGCAGATGCCGCGCGGTTATGTCAGCCCCGAATATTGGGACGCCGGCGTGCCCGCGGGGTTGCTCAACTACAATTTCAACAGCTACCACACGAGCAGCAGCGGGGTCAGCCAGACCAGCAGCTATCTTGGCCTGAATGCCGGCTTCAACATCGGGCCCTGGCATGTGCGCAACGACTCCACCGTCAATTGGCAATCGGCCAGCGCAGGCGCACCGGCGCGTCGCCAGTGGCACAACATCGACAGCTATGTGCAGCGCGACTTGCCATCGCTCGGCGCCCGACTGACCATCGGCGACAGCTACACCGATGGCCAGGTATTCGACAGCTATGAACTGCGCGGCGTGCAGCTGGCGACCGATGACCGCATGCTGCCGAACTCGATGCGCGGCTATGCGCCGCTCATCCGTGGCGTCGCCAGCACGAATGCCAAGGTGACCATTCGTCAGAACGGCGTGCAGATCTACCAGACCACCGTCGCACCGGGTCCATTCACGATCAACGATCTCTACCCGACCGGCTACGGCGGCAATCTGGATGTAACGGTCACCGAGGCGGATGGTCGCACCCATGCGTTTTCCGTGCCGTACGCGTCAGTGGCACAGTTGCTGCGGCCGGGAACCACGCGTTTCGATTTGGCGGCGGGGCAGTTGCTCACCCCGCTGATCTCGTCCCACCCGAACGTCTTTCAAGCCACCGTGCAGCATGGTTTCAACAATCTGCTCACGGGGTATGCCGGCGCCATCGCGTCGCAAGGTTATGCCGCGATGCTGCTCGGCAGCGCGATCAACACGCGCTACGGCGCCGTCGCCTTGGATGTCACCCAGTCGCACGCAAGCATTCCGGGGTACGGTTCGCACGCCGGGCAGAGCATGCGGCTGAGCTACAGCAAGACCTTGCCGGAGACCGACACCACCTTGTCAGTCGCGGCGTACCGCTATTCGACCAGCGGCTACCTCAGCGTGACCGATGCGGCCATCGCCCGTGATTACGCCCGCCGCGGGCTGGATGCCTTCAACGTGGCATTGCCGGCACCCACCACGCTGATCAACGGCGTTCCGGTGCAGACAGTACTCACCCCTGCTCAGCAGGCAGCGTTGGCGGGCACGACTTACAACCCCTTGCTGAACACCACCGTGCTGCAACGCCAGCGCAGCAGTTTCACCCTCAGCCTGAGTCAGCGACTCGGCGAGCAAGGCGGTTCCCTGTACGCCAATGTGACGGCCAATGACTACTGGAACCGCACCGGCACCGATACGCAATTCCAGGTGGGCTACAACAACATATTCCGTCGACTGAGCTACAGCGTCTCCGCCACGCGCTCACGTGATCAGCTGGGGCGTTACGACAACCAGCTGTTCGCCAACTTCAGCATTCCGCTGGGCCACAGCGAGCACGCGCCCACGCTCAGCCTCAGCGCCAGCCACAACGATTCCAATGGCTCGCAGCAGCAAGCCATGCTCAACGGCACGCTGGGCAACGACAACCAGTTCTACTACGGCGCCACCGGGTCCCACGGCGAGGCGGGTGCCGGCAGCTCGGCCAGCGTGAATGGTGGTTATCGCAGTCCCTTTGCCGTGTTCAACGCCAGCTACGGCAGCGGCAGCGGCTATTCCCAATCCTCTTTCAGCGCAAGCGGCGCCGTCGTCGCCCATCCAGGAGGCATCACCCTGGGCCAGCCGATGGGTGACACTGTGGGCATCATCTACGTGCCGGGCGCCAAAGGCGCGCGCCTGACCAGCGCGCCGGGCGTGCGTATCGACCACTCCGGCTACGCGTTGCTGCCTTACCTCACGCCGTACAACCTCAATACCGTCACCATCGACCCCAAGGGCCTGCCGCTGGATGTCCAGCTCGATGCCACGAGCACCCAGGTGGCTCCCCACGCAGGGGCTGTGGTGATGCTGAAATTCAAGACCAAGCAAGGCCGCACGGTCGTCCTCGAAGTCCATCTGAAGAACGGCGAAGCACTGCCTTTCGGCGCGGAGGTCTTCGACGAGGAAGGCGTTTCGCTGGGCATGGCCGGACAGGCCGGAAAAATTCTGGCACGTGGCGTCAAGCAGGCGGGTCAGTTGACCGCACAGTGGCAGGATGACCAAGGCACCTCCCACGCATGCTCGTTCCCCTATCGCCTGCCCGAGCAGGCCGGCGGCAAGAGCATGACAAGCTATCAAGCAATCGACGCAACCTGCACCCCGGCGGGCGCAGTTCCAGGGAGCCGTGGATGATGGGCCACACTCGTTCAAATTTAGCTCAGCCCGCAGCGGCCAGACCATGGCATGCCGCACTGCGCTCCGTGGGTGGGCTGCTCTGTCTTTTGCTGTTGCTCGCCATCGTTCCCGTGAACGCCAAGGCGGATTGCAGTTTTGACCGGATCAGCGGAAATACTTACTACACCTCTTCACCCGTCAATTTCACGCTGCCCAGCACCCTCACGATTCCGTTCAGCCTATCCACGAATGCAGTCATCGGCACACCGGTATCGGCCACGCCGTCCAACCCACCGAATGTAACGTGCACGAGCGGCACGAATTATGGTGTGCAAAACCTTGTCGGCGGCGCGCCGACCGGGGGGTCGAATTACATTTATCCGACCTCGGTACCCGGGCTCGGCTACCAGCTGATCCACGCCAATGACACTTCCAACTTCATGGGCCCTTATCCGACTTACGCGGCCGCATCCGGCAGTTCGTCTTACAGTGTCGGCAGCACGCTGCAGCTGGTGCAGACCGGGCCGATCGCCAATGGCAGCGTGCTGCCCGCCGGCACCATCGCCAATTGGAAATGGGGCAGCATCGTGCCGGAATATTTTGTACTGACCAATTCGGTGACCTTCGTGGCTTCGGCCTGCAATGTCAGCTCGACCTCGCTCAGTGTCGCGTTGCCGACCGTCTCGGCAGGTGCATTTTCCGGCAAGGACAGCACCACGGGCGCCACGTCGTTCACTATTGCGGGGAACTGCCCCAGTGGATCCACGGCCACGTTGGCGATCACGTTCACGGCGTCCAGCGGCGTACCGGCGGGATACAACAATGTGCTCAAGAGCACCGGCAGCGCCACCGGGCTGGGTGTGGAGCTGCGTGACGGAAACGGCAACACGGTGGTTTTCGGGAACTCCATGAGTGCCGGTGCGGCACCGTCGGGCGCACTGTCCCTTCCCTATACAGCCCAGTACCACGCCATTTCCAATACCGTCACTGCCGGTAATGTCGCCGCCACGGCGACCTTTACCCTGAGCTATCAGTAATACCCGTGCGGCCGAAGATCCAGGAAACCGGCGGAGCCGCTCATTCGTAGACCTGGGTGACCAGCATGGGACGCTGCGCCGTGGCCTGGCTTGCCGCGACATAGTCGCTGAAATACTCCAGGACCCTGTCCGGTTCCGCCGCAGTCAACTTGCTCACGGTGACCACGTAAGCCGGCTTTGCCGTGGCTGCCGGAGCCGAACCAAAGCAATCAACACTGAACTGAGAACCCGATGCACCACCCGGCTGCGTACTGCTGGCGGGGACAACGCCGCAAGTGGGTGTGACGACCGCACCGGAAAACACGATCCGGCCACCCGCCGCTTTCGCGTTCATGGCAACCAGGCTGAGTGCGAGAGCGCATCCCACCAAGCTGAAGCTGAAAAACGGACCTGTCATACCGTTCACCTCTCGAGGTGCCCTCCGCAGATTTGCGGGGCCTCATGAGTGGCTCTCGGCCGGCTCGGCGCGATCTTGACGGGGCTGAAGCGACCGGCTCTCGATAATGAGACATGGATCACACTATGCGGTGATATCGGGACGCCCCGCCGCGATCAGGTGCGATCTCCAGGGCGCCAAGTACACACGCACGGCGCGAACCGGTCGTGGTGAATTGCGGCAAGGGCAGCCACCCGTTCCGTGACAGGCGGAAACAGGTGGCTGTGGATGGTATCGGCGCTACCGGATCAAACTTGATCAACGCGAGCTGATGTATTTCTCGCGGCGGATCTGGGGCACCGGCAGGCCGAATTCCTTCAGCGCGGCGAAGGCGGCATCGACCATGTTCGGATTGCCGCACAGATAGGCGATGTCGCGGTCGGCGTGCGGGCCGAGTTCGGCCAGCACATGCTGCACATGGCCGCTGCGGTCGGTGGCGCGCGGAGTGGCGCGGGCTTCGCGGCTGAGGCAGCCATGGAAGATGAAGCCGGGATGGGTTTGCGCGAACGCTTCGAACTCCTCGCCGTAGAGCAGCTCCGCTTCGGTGCGAGCGCCGTACAGCAGCACCACTTCGCGATCTCCGGCAGCCAATAGCTTCTCGATCTGCGGCAGCATGGCGCGGTACGGAGTGACACCGGTGCCGGTGGCCAGCAGCAGGTAGCGCGGATGGGTATCGGCGGCCTGCAGACAGAAACGGCCGTACGGGCCGCTGGCGTCGATGACGCCACCGGGTTCCAGGCCACCAAGCAATTGGGTCGCTGCGCCGCCCTCGACGTAGCTCACCGCGATCTCGATGCGCTGCACCGGAGAGCTGCCGTCGCCGATGGTCGCCACCGAGTAACTGCGCTTGGTCGCCGTGCCGTCGTCGTAGTGGAAGTGCACCTGCAGGAACTGACCGGGCTGGAACGCCAGCGGCTGGCCGTCGACACGCTCGAATATGAGGTGGCGCACCGTGGGGGCGAGCATGAAGCCGTCGACAAGACGGAGCTGGAAGTGGTCGGCCATGAAGGTTTCCGGAAACGGTGTGTGCGGTCTGGCGGGCCAGACGGCAAGGTTTGGCCCGCTATAATAAAGGCTAACCCCCTCGGTGCAGCCCATGTCCCCGCAGTATCCAGACAATTCAGATAGGGTCCCGGCGCTCGTCGTCGACAATCTACGCAAAACCTACAGTAATGGCGTCGAAGCGCTGAAAGGCATCAGCCTGACCGTGCAGCCCGGCGATTTCTTTGCCCTGCTCGGCCCCAACGGCGCCGGCAAATCCACCCTGATCGGCATCCTGTCCTCGCTGGTGAACTCCAGCGGCGGCGATGCGAAGGTATTCGGGGTGTCGGTCAACCACGACCGCAGTGCGGCGATGCGGCTGATCGGGCTGGTGCCGCAGGAGATCAACTTCAACCAGTTCGAAAAGCCGTTCGACATCTGCGTGAATGAAGCAGGCTTCTACGGCATTCCGCGCAAGATCGCCGCCGAGCGCGCGGAAAAATATCTGAAGGAGCTGCGCCTGTGGGACAAGGCGCAGATGCAGGCGCGCACGTTGTCCGGCGGCATGAAGCGCCGGCTGATGATCGCCCGCGCCATGATGAACGAGCCGAAGCTGCTGATCCTCGATGAGCCCACCGCGGGCGTCGACATCGAGATCCGCCGTTCCATGTGGCAGTTCGTCAGCGGCATCAACGCGGCCGGCACCACGGTGATCCTTACCACGCACTATCTGGAGGAAGCCGAGTCGCTGTGCCGCAATATCGCGATCATCGACCATGGCTCGATCATCGAGAACACCACGATGAAGCGGTTGCTGGCAACGCTGGATGTGGAGACGTTCGTACTGGACGTGGCGGCGGTGCCTGACGAACTGCCGAATCTGCCCGGCGTCACCTTGCGCCGTCGCGACGAACACACGCTGGAAGCCGAGATGGCCCGCTCGCACGACCTCAACTCGCTGTTCGCGGCATTGTCCACGCACGGCATCCTGGTCACCTCGATGCGCAACAAGACCAACCGGCTGGAGGAGCTGTTCGTGCGGCTGGTCGAACATGGTCGACAAGAGCCCAACCACGGCGTTCCATCCCATACCGGCAAGGAGCAGGCCGCATGAGCAACACCGCCGCCAACCTGGTCGCTCTCAATACCGTCGTGCGCCGCGAAATCGTTCGCATCATGCGGATCTGGACGCAGACGCTGATTCCGCCGGCGATCACCATGACGCTGTACTTCGTGATCTTCGGCAAGCTGATCGGCAGCCGCATCGGCAACATTGAGGGCGGCTTCACTTACATGCAGTACATCGTGCCCGGCCTGGTGATGATGAGCATCATCACCAACAGCTACGGCAATATCTCCAGTTCGTTCTTCGGCGCCAAGTTCAGCCGCGCAGTGGAGGAGATGCTGGTGTCGCCGATGCCGAACTGGGTGATCCTGCTCGGCTACGTTTCCGGCGCCGTGGTGCGCGGGCTTGTCGTCGGCATCCTGGTCTTGCTGATCGCCTTGTTCTTCACCGACCTGCACGTGCTGCATCCGCTGATCACGTTCGCCTCGGTGCTGCTGGGCGCCACGATCTTCTCGCTGGCCGGTTTCGTCAACGCGATCTACGCGAAGAAATTCGACGACATCGCGCTGGTGCCGACCTTCGTACTGACCCCGCTGACCTATCTGGGCGGCGTGTTCTATTCGGTGAACATGCTGGGCGAACCGTGGCAGGCGATCTCGCGGGCCAACCCGATCCTGTACATGGTCAACGCGTTCCGCTTCGGCGTGCTCGGCATCAGCGACGTGCACGTGGGCGTGGCGTTCGCGGTCATGCTCGCGTTCGTGGCCGGACTGTCGATCGTGGCGCTGCATCTGCTGAAGCGCGGCATCGGGCTGCGGTCTTGACGCATCCGTAGGATGCGCACCCTGTGCGCGATGCTCTTGCGTAACGTGACGAAGAGCATCGCGCACAAGGTGCGCTCCTACATCGAGGTTCGAAATGCGCGTCAACAAATACATCAGCGAAGCCGGCCTGTGCTCGCGCCGCGAGGCGGATGATCTGCTGCTCGCCGGCCGCGTCAGCATCAATGGCGAGGTCGTCGGCACGGGCGCCAAGGCGCTGGAAGGCGACGAGGTGCGCGTCGATGGCGAGGTCGTGCGTGCACGCATTCTCGCGGCCACACCGGCCGCGAAGAAGGCGGTGTACATCGCGCTGAACAAGCCGGTCGGCATCACTTGCACCACTGACCACGGCGTCGACGGCAACATCGTCGATTTCGTCGACCACCCTCAGCGGATCTTTCCGATCGGGAGGCTGGATAAAGACTCCGAGGGGTTGATCCTGCTGACCAGCAACGGCGATATCGTCAACGAGATCCTGCGCGCGGAGAACGGGCACGAGAAGGAATACCTGGTCGCGGTGAACAAGGCCGTCACCGACGAATTCCTCGCCGGCATGGCCAAGGGCGTGCGCATTCACGGCCAGATGACCCAACCCTGCCGCGTACGCCGTATCGCCAAGTTCGGCTTCTCGATCGTGTTGACCCAGGGCTTGAACCGGCAGATACGCCTGATGGCTGCCGCGTTCGGCTACCGGGTGACCCAGCTGCGCCGCGTGCGCATCGTCAACGTGAAGCTGGCCCACCTGAAGGTCGGGCAATGGCGCAATCTCACCGAGGCGGAGCTGAAAGGCCTGCTGCCCGGCCGCACGCAATGGTGAGTGGCGGCTGGTGGCTTTACGCCGCCGGCAGGCTTTGCAAGTCCCAGCGCGGATAAACCTGTACCGATGCGTCCTGATGCTGGCCGCTGGCCAGCCGGATCGCTCCGGCCAGCGCGATCATCGCGCCGTTGTCGGTACAGAAGTCCAGCCGGGGGAAATAGGCTTGGAAACCGTCCTTCACACCGGCCGCCGCCAGCTCGCTGCGCAATCTCCGGTTCGCGCCGACGCCGCCGGCGATCACCAGCCGCTGCGCACCGCTGGCCTGCAGGGCGCGGCGGCACTTGATGATCAGCGTGTCCACGATGGCTTCCTCGAACGCGCGGGCGATGTCGGCGCGGGTCTGTTCGCTTTGATCGGAATGCTGCCAGGCCAGCAGCACCTGGGTTTTCAGGCCCGAGAAGCTGAAATCCAGGCCGGGCCGGTCGGTCATGGGACGCGAGAAGCGGAATGCGCCCGGACGGCCCTGTTCGGCCAGTTTCGCCAGCGCCGGGCCGCCGGGGTACGGCAGTCCCATCATCTTGGCGGTCTTGTCGAACGCCTCGCCGGCGGCGTCATCGAGGGTATCGCCCAGAATCGTGTACTGGCCGATCGCCTTCACCTCGACCAGCATGGAATGGCCGCCGGACACCAGCAACGCCACGAATGGCGGCTCGGGCGGATTGTCCTCCAGCAGCGGAGCCAGCAGGTGACCCTCCATATGGTGCACGCCGATCGCCGGCACGCCCAGCGCCCAGGCCAGGGCACGCCCGGCCGAAGCGCCTACCAGCAAGGCCCCGACCAGGCCGGGACCGGCGGTATACGCCACGCCGCCCAGGTCCTGCGCGGTCAGGCCGGCCTCGGCCAGCGCCTGGCGGATCAGCGGCAGCAGCTTGCGTACATGGTCGCGGCTGGCCAGTTCCGGTACCACGCCACCGTAATCGGCATGCAGCTTGATCTGGCTATACAAGGTATGCGCCAGCAGCCCACGACCGGGCGCCCCCGGCTCCCAGCGCAGCAGCGCAACGCCGGTTTCGTCGCAAGAGGTTTCGATGCCCAGCACGGGGCCCATGGCGGGCTTGTTCACCGGCTTTGAAAATTCTGTGATATCCACGGTATAATTCGCGGCTCGCCCTATTTGACAGTCCCGTACAAGCGGGCAGATTACCACTCGGAGTTTCCATGCCCAACGTAAAAGTTCGCGAGAACGAGCCGTTCGAGATTGCACTGCGTCGTTTCAAGCGTACCTGCGAGAAGGCCGGCGTCCTGGCTGAAACGCGCAAGCGTGAGTTCTATGAGAAGCCGACCCAGGAGCGCAAGCGCAAGCGCGCTGCCGCGGTGAAGCGTCACCTGCGCCGTCTGTCGCGTGACGTCTCGCGCAAAGTCCGCCTGTACTGAGTTTCCCCCGATCCATCGCCCGCCGATGGATCATGCAGCGCCCCGGCGCCGCGCATAACAGGAAACACGGTAGGCGCGGGTTCTCGCAGCCACCGCAAGCACTCGGATTCGAACTGGCCGGTGTTGTCCGCAAGACAACGCCGGCTTTGTCGTTTCCGTAGAATGGTTTTTCCTCGCCCGCACCGCCCCACCTCGGAGGTCCCCGCCATGACACTCAAGCAGCAGCTCACCGAAGACATGAAAACCGCCATGCGCGGTGGCGAAAAACATCGGCTGGGCGTGATCAGGCTGATGCTGGCGGCGATCAAGCAGCGCGAGGTGGACGAGCGGATCGAGCTGGATGACGTGCAAGTGCTGGCCACGCTGGAGAAGATGCTCAAGCAGCGGCGCGATTCGGTCAGCCAGTTCGACGCCGCCCACCGCGAGGATCTGTCGGCGATCGAACGCGCCGAGATGGTGGTGATCGAGACCTATTTGCCGGCCAAGCTGAACGAGGCGGAGATCGATGCATTGATCACGGCCGCCATCGGCGAGACCGGCGCCAGCTCGGCCCGTGACATGGGCAAGGTAGTGGCTGCGGTGAAGGAAAAGGCCGCCGGCCGCGCCGACATGGCCGTGGTATCCGGCAAGATCAAGGCCAGGCTGGCCGGCTGAGGCCTCAGCGCGTCCGCGTCGCCAGCAGGATCAGCGCCAGCGTCAGCAGCCCGGCGACCACTGCCAGCGCCATGCGCCGGCGCTGGCGGCGCAGCCGCTGCCAGTTCGCCAGATCCAGGAAATAACGCCCCTCGCCCGGGCAACGCAGCACCGCGCGGCCCACGAGCTGGTGCCAGACCATGCCCGGCTTCAGTCCCAGCTGCTCCGCGGTGCACGCCGTCGCCGCCGTAGTCGCGGCGGCCTGTTCGAACGCACGCACGAGCGCCCGCTGTTTGTGCACCATCACCGCGGTGATCACCATGCTCGATCTTCCTGTCAGCCCGACCATGCAGCTTGCCGGCCGCTGCCGTTGACGGCAAGTCCGCGATGCATCGCTTTCACGTCCGGTCCGCTACAAATCGGCACATGGCTCGCCGGATGTTCTGCTACCGCGCGGCCACTCATCGCCGCGGGAGACACGCATGCTCAAGTGGGCCATCATTTTCGCCATTGTTTCGCTGATTACCGGCTGGCTTGGTTTCGGCTCGGTTTCCGGCGTGACCGCAACCATCGCCAAAGTGCTGTTCGCGTGCTTCGTGATCTTGTTCCTGCTGGCGGTGCTGGCAGTGATCGGGGTGATCCACCTGCTGTAGCCAGCGCCGACGTCCGGCAGCTGTCGGGAATGTAGACTAGGCCGTTATGCGCGGCCTGATTCCCGACAGCTTCATCGATGAACTGCTTGCTCGCGTCGACATCGTCGACGTGATCGAGCGGCGGGTGCCGCTGAAGAAGGCGGGACGCGAGTGGACGGCGTGCTGCCCGTTCCACAACGAACGTTCGCCATCGTTCTACGTCAGCCCGGCCAAGCAATTCTTCCATTGCTTCGGTTGCGGCGCGCACGGCAGCGCGTTGAAGTTCCTGATGGACTACGAGCGCCTGGAATTTCCCGATGCGGTCGAGGAACTGGCGCAGACGGTCGGCCTGAAAGTGCCGCGCGAAGGCGGTCGCGAGGCCGCGCCGCGCGAAGACAAGACCGATCTCTATGCGCTGCTGGACGCCGCGGCGAGCTGGTACGAAAGCGAGCTGCCGCGCAACACCGACGCGCAGGCGTATTGCAAAAAGCGCGGGCTGGACGCGGAAACGATCAAGCGTTTCCGCCTCGGCTGGGCTCCGGCCGGCTACGACGGGGTGATCAAGTCGCTGGGCAACAGCGAGCGGCGCATGCAACTGCTGAACGAAGCCGGCATGGTTGCCAGCAGCGAGCGCGGCAGCAAGTACGACCGCTTCCGCGAGCGGCTGATGTTTCCCATCCTCGATCGCCGCGGTCGGGTAATCGCGTTCGGCGGCAGGGTTCTGAGTTCGGAGCAATCGCCGAAATATCTGAATTCGCCCGAGACACCGCTGTTCCACAAGGGCCGCGAGCTGTTCGCGTTGTGGCAGGTCAAGCAGGCCAACGCGAACCTGCAGCGTATCGTGGTGGTCGAGGGCTACATGGATGTGATCGCGCTGCACCAGGCCGGGCTGCCGATCGCGGTGGCGACGCTGGGCACGGCGACCACGCCGGAGCACACCGAGGTGCTGTTCCGCGCCGCGCCCGACGTGGTGTTCTGTTTCGACGGCGACCGCGCCGGCCGCGCTGCGGCATGGAAGGCGCTGGAGTCCGCACTGCCGCGGCTGCGCGATGGGCGCCAGGCGTATTTCCTGTTCCTGCCCGATGGCGAGGACCCGGATTCGCTGGTGCGCAAGGAAGGCCGGGATGGCTTCGAACAACGCATCAAGCAGGCGATGCCGCTGTCGGATTATTTCTTCAACGAGCTGTCGCACGACGTGGAGATGGGCAGCCTCGACGGCCGCGCGCGACTGGCCGAACGGGCGCGTCCGCTGATCGCGAAACTGCCCGACGGTGCGTTCCGCGACCTGATGGCGCAGGAACTCGAAAAACGCAGCGGCGCCCGCGCCATGCTGCAGGCCGACCCGGCCGCGCATCGCGCCGTGCAACGCCCGGTGGCGGTGCAGCGCAGCCTGGTCCGCAGCGCGATCTCGCTGCTGCTGGCGCAACCCGGGCTGGCCGATCTGGTGGAGAAACCTTATCGCTTCCTGGGCCTGGACAAGCCCGGCGTGGGACTGCTGGCCGAACTGCTCGACATTGCGCGATCGCGCCCCGGCATCAATTCCGCCATGCTGGTGGAACACTTCGCCGAGCGGCCGGAGTATCCGTCGCTGCAGAAACTGATGGCGGCGTTGTCGGTGGGTGAGCCGGAAATCCAGCGGCTGGAGTTCATGTCGGCACTCGAGCGCATGGAGCACCAATCGCTGATCCAGCGCCGCAACTCCCTCAGCGCTCGACGCGATCAGCTCAGCGATGCTGAGAAGGCGGAGCTGCGCGCGCTGTTGCCGCTTCGCGAACAGATGAGCAGCAAGTCATGATTTGCAGCGCCACGGCGAATCGTCGGCCGTCACACTTCGCGGCCGATGCAGGGAACTCCGCACATGAGGCATGGACATAGATGGATCTGCTGCAGCATCTGATCACGATCTTCGCCGAGAACGGCTACATCGCGGTGTTCATCGCGTTGATGATCTGCGGCGCCGGCTTGCCGTTGCCGGAGGACATCACCCTGGTCGCCGGCGGCGTGATCGCCGGGCTCGGCTACGCGAACGTGCATGCGATGTTCGCGCTGGCGATGTTCGGCGTGCTGCTGGGCGACGCCGGTATCTTCCTGCTCGGCCATCACTACGGCGCGCGCATCCTGCAGTGGCGCTTCGTGGCGCGCGTGCTGACTCCGTCGCGCTATGCCATGGTGCAGGAAAAATTCGCGCGGTACGGCAACCGCATGCTGTTCTTCGCGCGCTTCCTGCCCGGCATGCGTACCACGATCTACCTCACCGCCGGCACCACCCATCGCGTGTCGTTCCTGCGCTTCCTGTTGATCGACACCCTGGCCGCGCTGATCAGCGTGCCGTTCTGGGTGTATCTCGGTTATTTCGGCGCGGACAACCACGAGTGGCTGGTGATGTGGATCCAGCGCGGCCAGAGCAGCCTGTGGGCGCTCGTCGGCATCCTTTCGCTGACTCTGCTGGTGCTGTGGTGGCGGCATCGGCGCCGCGCGCGCTGCGGGCTGGACTGAGTCACCCGCATGTCGTTGCAGCGCTTCCGCCCGGACAATTTCACCCTCACCCTGCTCGCCACCGTGATACTGGCCTCGCTGCTGCCGTGTCGCGGCGAGGCGGCACGGGTATTCGACGGGATCACCGACGCCGCGATCGCGCTGCTGTTCTTCCTGCACGGAGCCAAGCTGCCGCGCGCAGCGATCGTGCAAGGCATCGCGCACTGGCGGCTGCACCTGACCGTATTGGCCAGCACCTTCGTGCTGTTTCCGCTGTTCGGGTTGGCGCTGCAGCCCATCGGGCGTGCGGTGCTGACACCTGAGCTTTATCTCGGCGTGCTGCTCGTCTGTGCGTTGCCATCGACGGTGCAGTCGTCGATCGCGTTTACCTCGATCGCCGGCGGCAATGTGTCGGCCGCAGTGGTCAGCGCCTCGATGTCGAATCTGATCGGCATCGTGCTGACACCCTTGCTGGTGGGCGTGCTGCTGGCCAGCCACGGCGAAATCGGCACATCGTGGCGGGGCGTGCTGGATATCGTGCTGCAGTTGTTGCTGCCGTTCGTGCTGGGCCATCTCGCGCGGCGCTGGATCGGCGACTTTGTCGACCGGCACAAGCCGCTGCTGGGATTCACCGATCAGGGCACTATCCTGCTGGTGGTCTACACCGCATTCAGCGCGGCGGTGGTCGAAGGGCTGTGGCGCGACACACCGATTTCAGCGTTGTTGTGCACGCTGGCGGTGTGCGCACTGCTGCTGGCGCTGGTGATGACGACGATACGCTGGATCGCGCGCCGGCTCGGTTTTCGCCGCAAAGATGAAATCGCCATCGTGTTCTGCGGCTCGAAGAAGAGCATGGCCAGCGGCATCCCGATGGCCAGGATCCTGTTCGCCGGCCAGCTCGGCGGCATGGGCGCGCTGGTATTGCCGCTGATAATCTTCCATCAGCTGCAGCTGATGGTGTGCGCGGTGGTGGCGCGGCGCTATGCCGCGCAAGGCGATCATCCCATCGCGCAGGACAGTCGCGAGGCCGACTGAGCAGGCTCCGCTCAGCCGCGGCCGAAGAAGGTGGCGAATGCCTGGACCGTGCGTTCGATGTCGTCGTCACCGATGTCCAGATGCGTCACCAGCCGCAGCGTGGGCAGGTAGCCGATGCTGATGCGGATGCCGGCCTCGCGCAGATGGACGTCCAGATCGCGCAGGCGTTCGGCTGGCACGTCGATGAAGACCATGTTGGTGTACTGGCCAAGCAGGTCGATGCCGGCAATCTCGCGCAGGCGGCCGGCCAGATATGCCGCGCGATGATGGTCGTCCGCCAGCCGCGCCACGTGATGGTCCAGCGCATACAGACCGGCCGCCGCGAGGATGCCGGCCTGGCGCCAGCCACCGCCGGCGACCTTGCGCCAGCGGCGTGCCTTGTCGATCAACGCGTGCGAACCGACCAGCACCGAACCCACCGGCGCCCCGAGTCCCTTCGACAAGCATATCGACACCGTGTCGAAATGCCGTGCTATCTCGCGCGCCGGCACACCGCATGCCACCGCGGCGTTGTACAGGCGGGCGCCGTCCAGGTGCAGGCCCAGCCCGTGCGAACGTGCCACGTCGTGCGCGGCGGAGAGGTAATCCAACGGCAGCGTGCGGCCGTGCCAGGTATTTTCCAGCGCCAGTACGCGGGTTCGCGCGAAATGCGGATCGACCGGCTTGATCGCCGCCTCGATGCTTTGCAGCGGCAGCGTACCGTCGGCGGCATGCACGATGGGTTGCGGCTGGATCGAGCCGAGCACTGCCGCACCGCCGCCCTCGAACTTGTAGGTGTGCGCGTCCATGCCGACCAGGTATTCGTCGCCGCGTTCGCAATGCGCCAGCAGCGCCAGCAGGTTGGACTGGGTGCCGCTGGGCACGAACAGCCCGGCGTCGAAACCGAGCTCGTCGGCCAGTCGCTGCTGCAACGCGTTGACCGTGGGATCTTCGCCGTAGACGTCGTCGCCCACCTCCGCCGCCAGCATCGCCGCGCGCATCGCCGTGGTGGGCCGGGTTACCGTGTCGCTACGCAGATCAATCACGTGCATTGCCGATCCTTTAGTCTCTGTCTGAACCCGATGCCTCGATATTACGGCGGCCCACCGGCCGTCTCGCTCAGGCGCTTCGTCGGAAATACAGCCACGCCGCCAGCGCCAGTATCGAGGCCGGCAGCAGATTGGCCAGCAGCGGCGGCATGCCGTAGACCGTACCGAAATTCACCATCGCCTGCTGCAGGAAATACCAGCCGATCGCCAGCAGCATGCCGATGAACATGCGCTTGCCCAGGCCACCGGAGCGCAGCGTGCCGAACGCGAACGGCATCGCGCACAACACCAGCACCAGCACGTTGAGCGGATACAGCGCACGGCCCCAGAAAGCCACCGCGTAACTGCCCGGGCTTTCGCCGTTGCTTTCCAGATAATGCATGTTGCGGCGCAGGTCGCGCATGGAAAGGTATTGCGGCTGGATCACCGACTGCGCCAGCACCTGCGGGTTGAGACTGGACTGCCAGGGCTGATTGGCCAGGAGAGTGGTATGCGTGCCCTGTGCATCGAGCATGGTGCTGCGTACGTCCCGCAAGATCCATTGCCGGCCGTCGTGTTCGGCGGTCTTCGCCCATTCGAAACGACTGAGCTGGCCATCGTCGGTGAAGGTGAACACACGCACGTCGCTCAACTGCACCGTGCTCAGGCCATCATGCCGCTTCAGCGACGTGCCGCGGGCGTTGATGAAGCTGTTGCCGTCGCGCGCCCACAAGCCGCTGTTGGTGCCCATGCCGAGGTCGGCGGATTTCATCCGCAGCTGCATCGTCTGCGCCTGCTGATCGCCCCAAGGTGCCGCCGTCTCGCCGAGGATCACCACGCCGACGATCAGCACCGCCACCACGCCGACCGCCGATCCCGCGATGCGCAGCCGTGACATCCCGGCTGCACGCAGCGCGGTCAGTTCGCCGGTGCCGGCCAGGCCACCCAGGCCGAGCAGGCCGCCGATCAACGCGGCATTGCCGAACATCTCGTAGGCGCGGCGCGGAAACGTCACCAGCACATAGACGACCGCATTGCTCAGCGTATAGCCGTGCTTGCCTACGCTGCCGAGCTGGCGCAGGAATTGGGTCACCGCATCGAAGCCGGTCAGCACCAGCCATACCATCAGCAGCGAACCGAGCACGCTCATCGCCACCAGCCGGTCGACCCGCTTGATGTTGAACACGCTCATATCCACGCGCCCGCTTTCGGCTGCCGCACCTTGCGCGGGGAGTACTGCTTCCACAGCATCCAGCCGGCCATCGCCAGCACCAGCGCATGCAGCGCCCACAACGGCACTTCGCTGTGCCAGTGGCCCTTGCCGATCTGCGCGCGGCCGAGCGCCAGCAGCAGGTAATAAAGATAGAAGCTGACGATCGCCAGCAGCAGGCGGCCATACCTCGGCTCGCGCGGACTCTGCCGCGACAGCGGCAATGCCAGCAGCAGCAGCACCAGGGTCAGCGGCGGCGCATTCGCGCGCCAGGCAAACTCGGCCCGATCATCCGGATCGTTCGACTGCGCCAGGGTCCAGCTGCCCTTGGAATGGGCCGGATCGTCGTCGTCCTCGGCCTGCACGCTGGAGAGCGAGGTGTCGTTGCGCTCGTACCGCATCTGCCGCCAGTTGTCGGTGCCCAGCGGAATCTCGTATTGCCAGCCGCTCTTGAACGCAATGAAGCGGCCACCGCCGTCGCTCTCCTGATACAGCTCGCCATTGGCCGCGTTGACGACTTTCAGATGCGGCGGTCCTTTCTTGTCTTCGCTCTGGGTGGCGACAAACGTACGACCCAGCTTGCTGCCATCGCGGCTCAGGCTGTCGACGAAGATGATGCCGCCCTTGCCCGGCAGGTTGGTGAAACGACCCGCATCCAGACCGGCGGCGATCACCGAACGGTTCGCCGCAGCCACCATCGCATCGCTGGTGCGCACCGCCCACGGTCCCAGCCATAGCGACACCAGCGCGGTGATCGACACCAGCACGACCCCGAGGAGCAGCACCGGCCGCAGCAAACCGCGTGGCCCCATGCCGGAGGAGGCCAGCACGTGCATCTCGCTCTCGCGGTACATCCGGCCCAACCCCATCAGCACGCCGATGAAGCTGGCCAGCGGCATCATGTTGGTCAACCCGTCCAGCGTGCGCAGACCCAGCACCTGGAACATCACGCTGGCCGGAAAACTGCCGTTGGCGACCTGCTGCAGCACCTTGGCAAACGCACTGCCGGCCACGATCACCAGCAATACCACCACGGTGGCGGCCACGGTCTGCGCCAGTTCGCGCAGGAAATAGCGGTCGAGAATGCTCAGCATGCGATAAACTTGTCCGCTTACCCACCGCACCCGGTCGGGCCGGCAAACCACAAGTCTAGCCTGTCCGGCCGCTGCCGGGCCCATACAGGAATTACCCCGATGACACTCCAGTTCAGCCTCGGCACTGCCGCTCCTGAAACCGTCGATACCGCCTGCGTGCTGGTGGGCGTGTACGAACACGGCATGCTGACCAGTGCCGCGGCACAACTGGACAGCGCGGCCGGCGGACTGATCAAGCGCCAGGTGGAAAGCGGCGACATCAGCGGCAAGGCCGGCAGCAGCACACTGCTGTTTGCGCCCGCCGGGGTCACCGCCAAACGCGTGCTGGTGGTGGGCCTGGGCGCCCAGAAATCGTTCGATGCGGCACGTTTCCAGAAGGTGAGCATCGAAGCGGCACGCGCCTTGGGCCGCCTGCCGGTGGCCGATGCAGTGTCTTATCTGACCGAAGTGGATGTGCCGGGCCGCGACAGCGCGTGGCGCGTGCGGATCGCCGCACTGGCCAGCGACTACGCGGCTTATCGCTATACCGCCACGTTCAAGCCGCGCGACAAGAGCAAGCAGCCGGAGCTGGCCGCGCTCACGTTCGCCGGCGGCGCCGACGCGCAGGCCGGCCTCGACCAGGCCGTAGCCATCGCTGAGGGCGTGCGCTTCGCCCGCGAGATGGCCAACCTGCCGCCGAACATCTGCAACCCGGCCTATATCGCGGCGCAGGCGCAGGCCTTCGCCGACGCGCAGGACAAAGTCAGCTGCAGCGTGCTCGACGAAGTCGCGATGGAGAAGCTCGGCTTCGGCTCGCTGCTTGCCGTGGCGCGCGGTTCGATCAACAAGCCGCGGCTGATTGCGCTCGAGTACAAGGGCGGCAACGACGGCGACAAGCCGTACGCGTTCGTCGGCAAGGGCGTCACCTTCGACTCCGGCGGCATCAGCCTGAAGCCCGGCGCCGGCATGGAGGAGATGAAGTTCGACATGGGCGGTGCGGCCGGCGTGCTCGGCGCGTTCGTCGCCGCCGTGAAGATGGGCCTCAAGCTCAACCTGGTCTGCGTGGTGCCGAGCGTGGAGAACATGCCCGACGGCGACAGCTACCGTCCCAGCGACGTGCTGACCAGCCTTTCGGGCCTCACCATCGAGGTGCTCAACACCGATGCCGAAGGCCGGCTGATCCTGTGCGACGCGCTGACCTGGACCGCGCAGACTTTCCAGCCGCGGGCGCTGATCGACGCCGCCACGCTCACCGGCGCCTGCGTGATCGCGCTGGGCAAACATGCCACCGCCCTGATGAGCAAGCACGACGACCTCGCCGCCGAACTGCTCGCCGCCGGCGAAGAGACGCTCGATCGCGCCTGGCGCTTGCCGTTGTGGGACGACTACCAGGCGCAACTCGAATCCGGTTTCGCCGACGTCGCCAACATCGGCGGCAAGAGCGCCGGCGCGATCACTGCCGGCTGCTTCCTGTCGCGCTTCACCGAAGGCCAGCGCTGGGCGCATCTGGACATCGCAGGCACCGCCTGGGATGAAGGCCGCAAGGGCCTGGCCACCGGCCGACCGGTCGCGTTGCTGGCGCAGTGGCTTATCAATCAGCAGTGAGTCGAGAGGAGTGAGAAACGAGTAAGCACCGAGCCGCTACACTCGTCTCTCACTCCTCTCCACTCGCTCCTTGCCCTATGCCCCGAGCCGACTTCTACCTGATCGACAAGCCACGCTTCCGCGAGCAGCCGCTGCTGCTGGTCTGCGAGCTGACGAAGAAGGCGTTCGCGGCGCAGCAGCCGACCCTGATCCTGACCCGCGACTATGCCCAGGCCGAAGCGATCGACGAGCTGCTGTGGGCGTTCGACGAAGACGTGATGATTCCGCACCAGCTGGCCGGTGACGACGACGATGCGACGACCGCCGTGCTGATCGTGCCGCCGGGCATCGATACGGCCGACCGCCCGCTGCTGATCAACCTGCGCGAGACCTGCCCCGGCGGTCGCTATCAGCGCGTGCTGGAAGTGGTGGCGGCCGACCCGGCCGAACGCGACGGCTCACGCCTGCGCTGGCGCGAGTACCAGCGGCTCGGTTTCGAGCTGCACAAGAACGACATGTAATTCAGACAGGATCGGCTACCGGCGACGAGGCAGCCGACTGCAGTCGCGCCAGTGCCGCGCTCAGCTGCTCGCCACTGAGCGGCTTGCGCAGGAAGTCGTCCATCCCCGCGGCCCGGGCGCGGGTCTCGTCCTCGCTCCCCGAGCGCGCGGTCACCGCGATGATCGGCAGGTGCGTGCCGGCTGGTTCGCGCTGCCGGATCAGCCGCGCGATCTGGAAGCCATCGACACCGGGTAGGTCCAGATCCAGCAGCACCGCCTCGAAGCTCGCCTGCGCCAGTTCGGCCAGCGCCGCCAGCCCGTTGGTGACATGCACCACGCCGTGGCCTTCGCGTTCGAGTAGGCCGCGGATCACCGCCGCCACGATGGTGTCGTCCTCCACCAGCAGCAGCCGGTAGCGCCGGTCCGTGGCGGCGTCCGTCGACGACGAAGGCACGACCGTCGCCGGTTCGGCCAGCGGCAGCCGCACCCGGAACGTGCTGCCGTGCGCGAGACGCGATTCCAGCTCGATGCTGCCGCCCATCATGTCGACCAGCTCGCGGCAGATCGCCAGACCCAGCCCGCTGCCGGCGCGACGCTGCGGACCGTCCGCCTGCTCGAAGCGTTCGAACAGCCGCGCCTGGCTGGCCTCGGGAATGCCCGGACCGGTATCGCTCACGCTGAACAGCAAGCCGTCGGGGGTGCGCTGCGCGCGCAAGGTGACGTGCCCGTGCTCGGTGAACTTCAAGGCGTTGTTCGCCAGATTCAACAACACCTGCTTGATCCGCAACGCATCGCCCAGCAGGTGTCGGGGTAGGTCGTCCGCCACGTCCAGCACGAAGCGGATGCCCTTGGCGTGGGCCAGGCCTTGCTCCAGCTGCGTCACGTCGTCGAGCAGCTGGCGCGGATCGAACACGGCCGGCTCCAGCTCCAGCTTGCCGGCCTCGATGCGGGCCAGGTCCAGCGCGTCGTTGAGCAGCTTCAGCAGCATGCCGCCGGAGCGCTGCATGGCCTGGGTGTAGTCGTGCTGCAACGGACTCAGCGGCGTGCTCAGCAACAGCTCGGCCATGCCCATCACGCCGGTCATCGGCGTGCGGATCTCGTGGCTCAGCGTGGCCAGGAACTGCGTCTTCGCCGCACTCGCCGCCTCGGCCATCTGGCGCTGCTGTTCGACCATCTCCACATGGTGGCGTCGCGCCAGCCGGCGGCGCCAGATTCCGAGGCCGAGCCATACCGCCGCGAGCAGCAGCAACACATAACCCAGCCATGCCCACCAGCGCGTCCACGGCGGCGCCTCCACCTCGATCTCCATCGGCTGCGGCAAACTCACCCACCGGCCGTTGGCGCCGGCTGCCTGCACTTCCAGCGTGTAGCTGCCCGCACTCAGTCCGGCGAATTCGCGCTCGCCATGATTGCCGGTGGCCACCCATGCCGTATCGAAACCGCGCAACTTGAAACGGTAGCGATTGGCGGCCGGATCGACATACGAAAACAGCCGCGCCGCCACATTGAAGCCGCGATCCTTCCAGTCCAGCCGGACCGCCTCTTGTCCGAATGGCAGCGCCTGCAATCGGCCGTGGCGGCGCACACTGACCTGGGTGATCACCAGCGGCGACATGATGGAGTGATCGCGTATCCGGTCCGGATTGAAGCCCACCACGCCACCGAGCGTGGGCGCATACAGGTTGCCATCGGGCATCAAGGCATAACCGCGCGAAAACTCGCCGTTGGCCAAGCCATTCTGCAAGCCGAACGACTGGAACCGGCCATGCTCCGGATCGAACCGCCACAGCCCGTCGCGGCCGAGCAGCCACACCCGTTGCAGCGCATCCACCTGCATATCGACCACGTTGATCGACGGCCAGCCAGCTGCCGCATCGACCGTGCGATCGAGCACCAGGCCGTCGCCGCGATAGCGGTAATGCTCCAGTCCGTCGGAGCGCACCATCCACAGCCCGTCGGGTGCGAAATCGAAAGCATTCACGGTGCGGTCGTTGAGCACTCCGGGGACCGCCTCGAAGCGATCATGCCGCGCGTTCATGCGCAACATGCCGCCATCGTTGGCATACCAGAAGACGCCGCCGTGCAGGGTCAGCTGGTTACCCCACAGCACTCGCTGATTGGGCTGCTCCATCGGTACCCGGGTGACCGCGAGCGTGTCCTGATCGACCCGGAACACGCCCTCGCCGAAGCTGCGTGCATACATCTGGCCGTCAGGCCCCAGTTCCACCTCCAGCGGATGCTTCAACTGCTGGTTATTCGGATCGGCCTGCTCCGGCGGCTTGCCGTTGGTGTAACGATAGAGTGCGCCTCGCACGGCGATCCACAATCGCTCGTGCTCGTCCTGCGTCATCCCCAATACGTCGCCGCGCAAACCGGACAGCACGTGCTCGACCTTGCCGGTACGCGGGTCGAGCTTGTCGATACGGCCATCGCGCTCGCCGACCCAGACCCGCCCGTCGCGGCCACGCGCCATCGCCGTGACGATCGAATCGCGCAGGCTGGCCGGGTCATCGGGAATATGCGTGAAACGGCTGGTGTCGTCCCAGGCTGGCGCCAAATAGGCCACGCCGCCATCCAGCAGAGTCACCCACAGACCGCCCTCGTGATCGGTCAGCATCGACCATATCCAGGTGCCGGGCAGGTTGCCGTTCAGCACCGGCTGGTTGGTCACCGCCAGCAGCGGGGCGTCCGGCTGATTCTGCAGATACAGGCCATGCTGCGTGCCCACCCACAGCCGGCCGGCAGCGTCGCGGACACTGCTGAATATGTTGCCTTGTGGAAGCCCGGCCGCGGCGAGCGGACGCGCCACGTCGTCCTTGCCCACCAGCAACAAGCCGCTGGTGGTGGCGATGCGCACCTCGTCGCCATTGCCGTTGATGTACCAGGAGTCGATCGGCACGGACGTGCCCAGCTGCGACACGCGATGCATGTGGCCGTCGCGGTCGCGGCGGAACACGCCACGACCGCTGCCGATCCACAGCTGCTGTCGGGCATCGACATACAACGCGGCGACCAGGCCGAACGCAGCCGGGTCGCTGCCCAGCAATTCATTGGCCACATGGTCGAAGCTCACGCCGTCCGGCCGCATGCGATCAAGCCCCTTGACCGTGCCGACCCACACGCTTCCGTCGGCGCTCTGCGCGATCGTCCAGACTTTGTCGCTGCTCAGGCTGGACGGATCCTTGGCATCGTGCGCCCAATGCGTAAAGTTGCCCGTGGCCGGGTCGTAGCGGTTCAGCCCGGCTTCCAGCCCGGTCGCCCATAGCCGGCCATCGCGATCGAACAGCAATGAGGCGATGCCGTTTTCGTGCAGCGAGCCAGGATCATCGGCGGAGTGGCGAAGCACCTTGAAGTCGACGCCGTCGTAGCGGGCGATGCCGCCCTTGGTGCCGAACCACATCGATCCATCGCGATCCTGCGCGACCGCATAGACGGTACTGCTGGGCAGGCCGTCGGCCGTGCCGTAACGTCGGAATTGCGGCGTCGGCAACAGGCTGGTGGACAATGTGGTGACAGCCGGCAGCGACACGGATGCAGCCGATGCCGGAGCGGTCAGGCCCAGGGCCATACTCAGCCATACTGCTGAAAACATCCGCTGCGCTCCCCCCGAGCTCTCCGTCTCCGACCCGTCGTGATCCTGCGCAATCGCGTAGACGGTGCCGGTGGCTGTCCCGACGGGGTTGATGATGCCAAAACCCCTGTCTTGGCGCGAGCGCGGCGCAGCCACCATGCCTTCACGCGCAATGGTCTACCGGTGATTCGTCGTTGCTCACGTTTCGCGCCAGTGCCGCGCTCAGCTGCTCGCCGCTGAGCGGCTTGCGCAGGAAGTCGTCCATCCCCGCGGCCCGGGCGCGGGTCTCGTCCTCGCTCCCCGAGCGCGCGGTCACCGCGATGATCGGCAGGTGCG
>Ga0209026_1000120_pt1 | contig 130091 bp, 137 predicted proteins | sample AraplaCL_Col_mCL_FD_184262 | JGI IMG/M metagenome (GOLD analysis project Ga0209026, IMG submission 184262) | Arabidopsis root microbial communities from the University of North Carolina, USA - plate scrape CL_Col_mCL (SPAdes) (version 2) | ecosystem: Host-associated > Plants > Roots >...
CCCCCCCCCGCAAGCCCTATGTCCAGCGAGAACCAGCCGCCATGGAAAGACCGTCTGGTACTTCCCGAGGGATGATGGCGATCCCGACAGGATTCGAACCTGTGACCATCGGCTTAGAAGGCCGGTGCTCTATCCAGCTGAGCTACGGGACCGTCGGCCGGCCGGGCCGGCTGGTGCGCTGACGCCAGGCGACGCAAAGACTCGGGTGGTCAGTGCGTCCAGGGCGTCCTGCGGTCATAGCGGAAATTGTCGGAATAGGAAATCTGCCGGCGCTTGGTCTCTTTCGGTTCCTCGACGCGATAGGCGATCTTTTCCTTCTCGGCGTAGGCAACCGCCTCTTCCTTCGTCTCGAAGGTGAGCTTGATCTGGCTCAGCATATCGCCCGAGGTGGTGTAGCCCATCAACGGATCGATCTTCTTGCGCTGGGCCGGATCGAATTCCAGCACCCAATGCCCGGTCTTGGCCTTGCCGGACTGCATCGCGGTTTTGGCTGGACTGAAAATGCGCGCGGACATGACCACCTCGTTGTCGCCCGAAACCGGGCACCCTTTCTAAAAAGCGCTTGAGTATGCCGGTTCCGGCCTGAACTCGCGCGCCAATCCGTCAATACTGTGCAACCGCGCCGGCGGCAAGGCCGCAGGCGGGCAATGCATGCCAGGCGAGCGCGTTGGAACCTCGCACCATCGCCGACATTATCGCAAATGTCAGTCGGCCGGCCCGACCGCTTGAGCCAGATGTGGCATTGCCGGCCGTTCCAGTTGAGCCAAATCAGAACCGGACATTTCGCCATGACCAATGCAACCGAACATGCCGTCCTCCAGGTCGCCGTGCTTGTCGGCAGCCTGCGCGCCCAGTCCTTCAGCCGCAAGATCGCCAAGGCGCTTGCCGCGCGAGCCCCGGATTCGCTGCGTTGCCGCTTCGTCGAAATCGGCGACCTGCCGCTCTACAACGAGGACCTCGATGGCGATAAGCCTCCGGCGGCATGGTCGGCCTTCCGCGCCGCGATCCGCGAATGCGACGCCGTCCTGTTCGTCACGCCCGAATACAACCGTTCGATCCCCGGCTGCCTGAAGAACGCGCTCGATGTCGGCTCGCGCCCTTCGGGCAAGAGCGTGTTCAAGGGCCTGCCCGTCGGCGTGGTCAGCGTCACGCCCTACAAGCTCGGCGCGTTCGGCGCCAACCATGCGCTGCGCCAGACCTTCGTGTTCCTCGACATGCCGGTGATGCAGCAGCCGGAAGCCTATATCGGCAACGTCGGCGACCTGCTCGACGGCAACGACTCGGTGACAAACAGCGAAACCGCCGCGTTCCTGGAAAAATTCATGGGCGCGCTGGAAAACTGGATCAATACCGTACGTCCCGGCAGCTCAGCCTTCGATGCCTTCATGAAGGAACGGCAGAAGATCGCGGCGGACTATGTCAATGGCGACGCCACCTCGCTCAAGGCCATCGTCACCCACTCGGAACCGGCGACCTTCTTTTCACCGTGCGGCGATCATCTCGAAGGCGCCGACGCCGTTGCCAGTCGCTATGAGCGCGATGCGGCGAGCTTCCACAAAGGCGGCAGCACCGACCTCGAGGTGCTGCAGTCATCGGCAAGCGGCGAACTCGCCTTCTGGAGCGGCCTCCAGCACGCCAAGGCGCGGATGGGCAAGAACGGCGATGCCACCGACATGACCTTGCGGGTCACGGAAGTGTTCCGGCTGGAGGACGGCGCCTTCAAGCTGGTGCACCGGCACGCCGACCCGGTTCATTAGTCGATACGGTTCATTAGCCGGCGCTTTGCCAACTCCGCGACACAATGCCGAGCTTGTTTGCAACAGGCGCCTATTCCCTTTGCCGTGCGAGCGGCATATGTCGGATACATGGCCGTGTCAGGTGAGGCCATGACGAAGATTAAGACCAGAATGGGCATGGAAGCGGAAATCGCGCCGGGCTGGAGCGCCGAGCCGGCGGTCCTCAACGGCGCGATCGTCATCGGCGCGGGCGCCGCCGGGCTTGCCGTTGCCCATGCGCTGATCGACGCCGGTGTCGCGACCGAAGTGCTGGAGCGCGAAGGGCGGTTGGCCGAGCCCTGGCATCGCCGGCACGACAATCTGCATCTCAACACGCATCGGGACCTGTCTTCGCTGCCGGGCATATCTTATCCCGCCGGCACGCCCGCTTTTCCGCATCGCAGCACCGTCATCGGCCATCTCAACGACTTCGCCAAGGCGCACCGGCTGCCGATCAGCTTCGGGGTCAGCGTCGAGGAGATCGAATTCCGCGGCGACCACTGGCTGCTGCGGACGAATATCGGCCTGAAAGCGGCGCGCCATGTGGTGATCGCCACCGGACGCGACCAGTATCCCTTCATTCCGGCCTGGAAAGGCATGCAGGATTTTTCAGGGTCGATCCTCCATTCGGCCGATTTCGGCCGGGCGAGCGACTATGTCGGCAAAAAGGTGCTGGTGATCGGCGCCGGCAATTCCGGCTTCGACGCGCTCAACCATCTTTCCCGAGCCGACACCGGCCAGATATGGCTCTCAGCGCGCAACGGTCCGTCGCTGTTGCCCAAGCGCGTCGGCAAGATCGCAGTGCATCGTCTCTCGCCGATCATGGCGAGCCTGCCGACCAGATTGGCGGACGCCGCCATGGCGGCAACGCAACGCCTGGTGTTCGGCGATCTGACGAAATACGGCCTGCCGCCTGCCGCGTCCGGCGGCGCCAGCCGGCTGGGCTCCGACTATACCGCGATCGCCGCCGATGACGGCGCGGTCGACGCCATCAAGGCGGGACGCATCATCGTCGTGCCGCAAATAAGCGAATTCAGGAATGACAGCGTCATCCTCGACAATGGCCGGGCGATCACGCCCGATGTCGTGATTGCGGCGACCGGCTATCGCACCGGGCTGGAGACGATGGTGGGCGGGCTCGGCGTGCTGGATGGCAAGGGCGTGCCGCTGTTCAACGGCGCGGCCGGCGACCCGAAGCTGCCTGGCCTGTGGTTCACCGGCATGCGGCCAAGCATCCGCGGCTGCTTTGCCAATGCACGGATCCAGGGGGCGGCGATCGCCAGGATGGTCGCGAGGCGAAAGCGCTAACCTGTTTTAGAGCTGGCTATTGCTGCTTCTGCATGAAGGCCGCGAAGGCGTCGGCGGAAGAGGCGAAGTCCTCGACAACCCCTTGCAGCCACGCCTTTGTCACGCCCCCTGTCAGGTCGGCGCGGTAGTCGCCGTAGTATTTGCCGTCCTTGTAGGTCATCGCCGTGATCCAGGCGCCATTGTCGAAATGGAACTGGTTGAGCGCTTCCACCGTCGGCGGCGTTTTCAGCGTCCAGCCGCCGGTCTCCATCAGGATGGATTTGCAGACCTTCTGGTCGTCGCAGCCGCCGAGACTGGCAAAGAAATTCCTGCCGCCCGAAGCGCTGGAGACATAATCGCCGCTGCTGTCATTCTTGATCTGGGCGCGGTAGCCGGCGTTCTGAAGCGCTTCCTTGATGTCGTCCAGGGTGACCTTGGTCAGGATCTCCGGCTTATCGACCAGCTTAGCGGAATCTTCGGCCAGCGTCGGCAGGCCGGCCAGAACCAATGGAAAAGCAAAAGCAATGACGCGTGCAAAGCGTGCCATGTTCAAACCCCCAATTGACCCAGGGGAAAGTCAACATCAGGCACTTTTGCTTGTCAACGAAATCGAGGTGTCGCGTTATTCAACACTGCGGCATCCGCCCGCCGATGGCCGGATCGAGGACGCTGCCGATTTTGTGTTGCCTTCCGGCCGTGCGCCCCCTATACGCCGCGTGACCTCGGAGTGTAGCGCAGCCTGGTAGCGCACCTGATTTGGGATCAGGGGGTCGCAGGTTCGAATCCTGCCACTCCGACCAACACCCCCTCACCTTCATCGCAAAGTGCTGTCCGCCATGCCCGGGATCGGGCTGGGAACGGTAAACCCGCCGGGCGAGAACCCCAAATCTCGAGCCCGGCGAGCCTACAACCCGATCTGGAACGCGATCGGGACCGGGGTCAGCCGGCGATTCTGCGCTGCAAAAGGCATGCCGCGGATCAGTCCCGAAATGGGACAGATCAGGAGGCGCTCCCGGCTCAAATTGTCCCTCGCTTGAAGTTCCGTCGCCAGTCTGGGGCAGTCCGGCATTTCACGGAATCGCTGAACCGCTCCAGGTATTTGTTTCTGCGCAATTCCGGACGGAAAACCGCTACGCACTTTTCCTGGAATTGCTCTAGAGTTTGGGCAAGGGGGGTATTCCGGATGCTTGTTCTTGAGCCATTGCTGTCGCTGATTGGCCCTGCCTATTTTGCCTATAGCGGCTTCACGGTTCCGGTCATGGTCGTCTGGGCAATTCTGTGCGCCGCCCTGTGGATCTGGAACAACCGGCCGAGCAAGAAACAGGACGGGCGCGCGCCCCGGTCATGGTCCGCCGGGCTCATGTTCTTTGTCGTCGTCGCCGCCTGCTACGTGGCGGTGCATACGGGGGTCTACCTGCTGGTCCGGCATCTTGCCTGGCTATGGGCTTAAGCGCAGCTTCTCCTTCTCCCACAAGAAGGGGAGAAGGCGGAGCCTTCTTCCGCGCCCTAAATATCGAACTCGCCCTGCCCTTCGTCCATGGCGCCGACCGTCTCGGCGGCCAGAGCGCGGGTGATCGGCGTCTTGCGCTCGAGGCCCGCGCGGTCGAGGCGCTCGACGACGCGCATGGCGGTGCCGAGCGAACGCTCGATGCGGCGCACCAGATATTGCACCACATGCGGCTCGACCTCGACCTGGCGGTCGGCGAACAGCTTGGTGATGACACCGGCAAGCAGAAGGTCGTCCGGCTCGTGGATCTCGACCGTCGCCGCCGCTTTCAGCCGTGAAATCAGGTCGGGCAGCGCTACGCGCCAGGCCGAAGGAAAACGCCGCGCGGTCAAGAGCAGCGTCGAGCCGGCGCCGCGCACGGTGTTGATCAGGTGAAACAGGCCCTGCTCGTCAATCACCCCGTTGTCGATATCGTCGATAAGCGCCGGCTTGCTGCCGAGCCCGGCGATGTGCTCGCCGATGCGGGCCGGGTCGATGGCGACGGCCTGCGCCCGCTCCTGCCAGATCTGGGCGAGATGCGTCTTGCCCGATCCAGGCGGACCGGCCAGCACAACCACCGGCGAAGGCCAGTTCGGCCAGCGGTCGATCAGTGACGCCGCCTGCGCATTGGTGCTGGAAACGACCAGTTCGTCGCGCGAATAGCCGGTGCCGTGGCCGAGATCGAGCGGCAGTTGGCGCGGCGGATTGACTGGCTGAGCAGCCATTTCAACCCCGCGTCGAGCGATGGCCGCCGCCGCGATCGGCGGGCAATGGCGGCGCGGGTTCGGTGGCGTGGCCCTTGTAAAACGGCGATTGCAGATAGCGGGAGATGGCGAAGCGCACCAGGACGGCGATCGCGGCGGAAGCCGGCACGGCGATCAGCAAGCCGACGAAGCCGAACAGCGCGCCGAAGGCAAACAGCGCGAACATCAGCCAGACCGGATGCAGGCCGACGCTTTTGCCGACCAGCCTCGGCTGCAGGATGTTGCCCTCGATGAACTGGCCAATGAAGAAAACGACGGCCACCGCCAGCACCATCTCCCAGCTCGGCCAGAACTGGACGAAGGCGACGCCGACGGCGAGCACCAGGCCGGTCAGCGAACCGACATAGGGAATGAAGGAGATCAGTCCGGAAAAGAAACCGATGAGGATGGCGAAGTTCAAGCCGGTGAGCGTAAGCCCCGTGGCATACATGGCGCCCAGCACCAGGCAAAGCGTGCCCTGCCCGCGCACGAAGCCGGCGGTGGCGGTGTTGATGTCGCGGGAGAGCGAGCGCACCGTCTCGACATGGTCGCGCGGCACCCAGCTGTCGACCTCGGCCACCATGCGGTCCCAGTCGAGCAGCATGTAGAAGGCGACCACCGGCGTGACGACAAACAGGCTGACCAGCGAGACCAGCGCCACGCCCGAGCTCCAGAGCGAGGTGAAGACGGTGGTCAAGAGGCTGAAGCCGGAGCTGAGCAGCGAATTCAGACCGTCACGCAAGCTGCCGGCGTTGACGCCGAAGCGCTGCTCCAGCCATTTCGGATCGATGCTGGTGATCAGCGATTGCAGGCGGGTCAGATAGTCCGGCAGCTTGCGGCCGAAATCGGCCATCTGCGTCGTCAGCACCGGCACCAGGATAACGAAGGCCAGCACCACGACGATGATGAAGGTGATGAGGATCACCACCGTCGCCATCAGCCGCGACAGGCCGAGACGCTGCAACCAGTCGGCGACCGGATCGAGGAAATAGGCGAGCACCATGCCGGCCACGAATGGCAGCAGGATGTTCGAGAAGAGATACAGGAAGAGCGCCAGGAAAACGGCCGAGCCCAGCCAGAAGAAGATCTGGCGGCGGAGCGCACCGGTTCCGTCTTCAGCCGCCGCTACCGCCGCGGCGCTGTTGTCAGGTGCCCGAGTTGGTGCTGCCTGTGTTGGTGCTGCCCGTCTTGGGGTCGCTCGGCTGGGAGCCTTCGCCATAACCACTCATATGCCTTAGCCAGGCCACGAGATAGGCCGCGGCCGAAGCCACGGTCAAGACCCCGGTCAGCAATATGAGCGCCGACCGCAACGGACCAAGATGGATGGAGAAGGCCAGTTCGCCGAGCACGAGCGCTGCCAGCACGATCTGCGCGGCAGTGTTGGCCTTCGACACAAAGAGCGGCTTCATCTCGACCGGATGGCTCATGACGCTCGACAAGAGCACAGCGCAGACAATCAGCCCGTCACGCGAGACCATGGTCACCACCAGCCACAACGGCAGTTCGCCGGCATAGCCCATGACGACAAACACCGAGACCAGCAGAAGCTTGTCGGCGATCGGATCGAGATAGGCGCCAAGGCGGGAGAACTGGTTGTAGCGGCGGGCGATGAAGCCATCGACGCCGTCGGAAATGCCGGCGACGACGAAGCCGGCGAAGGCCCAGTCCCAGCGCATGTTCAGCATCGCCAGCACCACGGCGGGCACCAGCAGCAGCCGCATGATCGTGATCATGTTGGGAACGGTCACGCTATGTCCCGTCGTGGCTTATTGTTGGATGATAGATGATGGAGATGCGAAGGACGCGCAAGGGAGACTGCCGCTGTCCCGCCCTGGCGGATCTCCGCTCTTGTCCATTCTCGGCTCGATCAGCTTACCCGCGATGAGCCTGAAGCGCTTTCAACCGCCAAGTATCCACGCTTTTGTCGATGCAAGCGGCCGTCATCCTTGCCCGGCGAAACCATTCATGCGAAGAGCCGGCAAGGACAACAGGGACGAGCCGACAATGAGCACGGGCGATCAGGCCAAGCGCAAGAACGGGCTCACTTATGCCGATGCGGGCGTCGACATCGACGCCGGCAATCTGATGGTCGAGAAGATCAAGCCGCTGGTGCGCGCCACGCGGCGGCCCGGCGCCGACGGCGAGATCGGCGGCTTCGGCGGATTGTTCGATTTGAAGGCGGCCGGTTTCACCGATCCGGTGCTGGTCGCCGCCAATGACGGCGTCGGCACCAAGCTCAAGATCGCCATCGACGCCGGCAAGCACGACACGATCGGCATCGACCTCGTCGCCATGTGCGTCAACGACCTCGTCGTGCAGGGCGCCGAGCCGCTGTTCTTCCTCGATTATTTCGCCACCGGCAAGCTCGACCCCGACCAGGGTGCGGCGATCGTCGGCGGCATCGCGCAAGGCTGCCGGCAGGCCGGCTGCGCGCTCATCGGCGGCGAGACGGCGGAAATGCCGGGCATGTATCACGACAAGGACTACGACCTTGCCGGCTTTGCCGTGGGTGCCGCCGAGCGCGGCCAGTTGCTACCGACCGACGACATCGTCGAGGGCGATGTGCTGCTTGGCCTCGCCTCCTCCGGGCTGCATTCCAACGGCTTTTCGCTGGTGCGCCGCATCGTCACCACGAGCGGCCTTGCCTGGAGCGATCCGGCGCCGTTCAACGACGAGCTGAGCCTTGCCGAGGCGCTGCTGGAGCCGACGCGCATCTATGTGAAGTCGATCCTCAAGGCGATCCGAAACACGCATGGCATCAAGGCGCTCGCCCATATCACCGGCGGCGGCTTCCCGGAAAACATTCCGCGCGTGCTGCCCAAGGATTTTTCGGCCGAGCTTGACCTCGCGGCAATCGATGTGCCGCCGGTATTCTCCTGGCTGGCGAAAACCGGCGGCGTCGCGCCGGAAGAGATGATGCGCACCTTCAACTGCGGCATCGGCATGATCCTGGCGGTCGCTTCCGGCCAGGCCGCGCAAGTGGCGGCCGTGCTGCAGGAGGCCGGCGAGACGGTGACGCCGATCGGCCGCATCGTGCCGCGCCGCGACGCCGGCGTCATCTATCGGGGCTCGATCGGCCTATGAGCAGGAAACGCACAGTCGTTCTGATCTCGGGGCGCGGTTCCAACATGACGGCGCTGATCGCGGCGGCGGGCGACCCCGCCTATCCGGCCGAAATCGTCGGCGTCATTTCCGATCGGGCGAATGCCGCCGGCCTCGGCATCGCTCAATCGCGCGGTGTCGCCACCAAGGTGATCCAGCGCGCCGACTATCCAAGCAAGGACGCGCATGACGCCGCCATTGATGCGGCACTCACCGGCTTCGGCGCCGAGATCGTGGCGCTTGCCGGCTATATGCGCATTCTGGGCCGCGGCCTGGTCGAGAAATGGCAGGGCCGCATGGTCAACATCCACCCTGCCCTGCTGCCGGCCTTCAAGGGCCTGGACACGCATGCGCGGGCCCTGCGCGCGGGCGTTCGCATCCATGGCTGCTCGGTGCATTTCGTCACGCCCGAGATGGATGACGGCCCGCTGATCGCGCAGGCCGCCGTGCCGGTGATGGTCGGCGACAATGAAGACACCTTGGCCGCGCGCGTGTTGAAGGTCGAGCACCGGCTCTACCCTCTGGCGCTGGGGCTGGTCGCGGAAGGCAAGGCGCGCATGGAAAAGGGCCACACCGTGCTTGCCCATTTCGCCGACGATGCCGAAAACGCCACCTCGGTGGTGATGGCGCCCGACCCGCTGCGCGAGGAGAGAGACCTTGAACAGCTGGCAAGGATCACGCCGTAGAGACTGACATGCCCAGGCAACTCCTCATCCTGCGCCACGCCAAGTCGAGCTGGGACGATTCCGACCTTGCCGATTTCGACCGGCCGCTCGGGCCGCGCGGGCTGAAGACGGCGCCGCTGATCGGGCGTGAGCTTTCCCGGCGCGACTGGCTGCCGGATCTGGCGCTCGTGTCGCCGGCGCTGCGCACCCGCGACACCTGGCGGCTGGTCGCGGCGGAATTGCCGACGCATGTCCGGTCGGAGTTCGCCGAGGAGCTATATGAGGCCGCGGCCGGCGCCATTCTGGCGCGGGTGCGGCAGGCCAAGGCGGAGACCCTGCTGGTGATCGGCCACAATCCCGGCCTGCAGCATTTTGCGCTGCGGCTGGCCGGCGCGGGGTCGGACGAGAGCGTGTTCAAGAAGATCGAAGCCAAGTTCCCAACGGCAGCGCTCGCCCGGTTCACGGTCACGGACGACTGGGCGGACCTTGACTTCGGCGGCGCGCGGCTGACGCATTGCGTCAGGCCGAAGGATTTGGGGTAGAGGCGGACGCTGCTGATCTCCCGCCTTGCAACGAGATCAGTGCTTCATCGCCTCGCAAACAAAAAGCGGCGGAGCAAGCCCGCCGCTTTTTTGGCATTTTGCGAAAAGATCAATTGCCCCAGATGCCCTGGCCCGGGTCCGGCCAGGCCTTCGAGCCAGGTGCGCCGGTCGTCATTTTGGTGTCGACATTGGGCCTTGCAACATCGCGTTTGCCGAGCGAGCCCGTGTAGGCGTTGTCGACGGTCGACTGGTTCGCGTTGTTGACTTTGCTGGCGTCGAAATGGTCGCTGCCAGCGAAGGCGGAGCCCATGGCGAGAAGCATTGCGGCGGTGGTGAGAGCGATCCTGTTCATGTTCAATGTCCTTGTTCCTGTTGCTTGATCCACGGTGGCCTTGGGAGGATGACCCCGCTGCCGATAAGACCCGCAGCGCCCGGGATTTATTCCCGGCGCGTTCGGTTTTCAGCGGCCACAGCAGCGTCGGCGCGGACTTCGCTCGAAAAAAGACAAACGATTACAAATGCTTGTGATACAAATACTTGTGAAGTGATTTCATACTGCCGGTAGCCGGCTCTGCAAAAGCAGAGCGGCGGGCCAAGCCCGCCGCTTTGAGGTCTGTCGAAAACAGGACCGTTTAGTGGTTGCCGAACAGGCCGTGGTCAGCACCCTGGACGACCGGCTTCTGAGCATTCGCGTCGGACTTGATCGAAGCGGTGGACGAGGTGTCGACCGAAACCGCCGGCTGGTTGGCATTGGCCGAGCCATAGTGGTCGGAGCCGGCAAAAGCAGCACCGGTGGCAACGAAAAGGGCGGCGGCGGTAAGAGCGATCTTGGTCATTTTAGTTACTCCAGATTTGAGGTTGTTGGTTGTTAGTGGTTGCCGAACAGGTCGTGGTTGGCACCCGTGACGACCGGCTTCTGGACGTTGGCGTCCGACTTGATCGAAGCGGTGAACGAGGTGTCGACCGAAGCGGCCGGCTGGTTGGCGTTGGCCGAGCCATAGTGGTCGGAGCCGGCAAAAGCAGCGCCGGTGGCGACGAGAAGGGCGGCGGCGGTAAGAGCGATCTTGGTCATTTGAGTTACTCCAGATTTGAGGTTGTTGGATCACAGATTTGGTTGAGGCAGAGAGGGGCTTAGTGGTTGCCCCAGTTGCCCTGGCCGGATTGCGGCTGGTTCGAGTCCGGCGTGATGTGGAGGTCACGCTGTTCGAAGGTGCGGATCGAGCCGGTGATGGTGTTGTCGACATTGCCGGCAGGAGCGGTCACGGCCGGCTGGTTGACGCCGTCGGAACCGTAGTGGTCGGAACCGGCGAAAGCAGCGCTTGTGGCAACCAGAAGGGCGGCGGCGGTAAGAGCGATCTTGTTCATTTGAGTTACTCCAGGTCTATCTTGCTGATTGGGATTGGTGGGGAGGGACCGCCTTAGCGGCCCCAGATGCCCTGGCCCGATTCCGACTGGTTCGAGTCCGGCGTGATGTGAAGGTCACGCTGCACGGACTTGATCGAACCGGTCACGGTGCGGTCGACGTTGACCGACGACTGGGTCACAGCAGGCTGGTTGACACCATCGGAACCGTAATGGTCAGAACCAGCGAAAGCAGCGCCTGTGGCAACCAGAAGGGCAGCGGCGGTAAGAGCGATCTTGGTCATTTTAAATACTCCAGATTTTCAAAGTCGTGTCCGTCTAGTGGCGTGCCTTGATGGAAATTCGCGTCGCTCGGACCACCCCGAAATGGGTCCGGCCTGTTGCCATTTCCAATCACGAAAATTTGCGAACCGAACCGTTCGGTTCGATCTTGAAATCACGTGATTGGTGCAGCGGCCATATTTATTTTCTTTTTGTATCAATCAGTTAGAACAATGGCAGGTAAAACGAGGCCCTGATTAGGCCTTCCAACGTTCACCTCAGCTACACGGACCGTCAACATTAATTGAACCGAACGGTTCGGTTTCATCTCTTGTCCGACCGATTGAGTGGCTGAACAGCCGCCAGGGCCGCTCCCGTGCCGGCGTTTGCCTTGCGGGCCGATCGATACTATCGGTTGATTCCGAGGGCCAATCCGGACGCTGCCTGCCGCCTCCGGCGCAGGCCGGCGCCATTGCGGAGAACAACGACGCGCGATGCGGCTGCTGCTTGTCGAGGACAATCGCGAACTGGCCGATTGGCTGAGCAAGACGCTGCGCCAGGCGAGCTATGTCGTCGATGTCGTGCATGACGGCGAGGATGTCGAGCATGCCTTGGCCGCCGGCGAGCATGCTTTGATCATCCTGGACCTTGCCCTGCCCCGCATGAGCGGCATGGAGGTGCTGAAGCGGCTGCGCGCTCGCGGCAATCCGGTGCCGGTGATCGTGCTCACCGCCAATGCCAGCCTGGACGGCCGGGTCAAGGGCCTCAATGAAGGCGCCGATGATTATCTGGCCAAGCCGTTCCAGATCGAAGAACTCGAAGCGCGCATCCGCGTGCAATTGCGCCGCGCCAACGACCGGACCGCGCCGGTGATTGCCTGCGGTGATCTCATCTTCGACACCAACACACGGCTGTTTACGCTCGGGCCGGAGCCGCTGTCGCTGACGCCGCGCGAGCACGCGGTGCTGGAACAGCTGCTGGTCAAGGCCGGGCGCACGGTGAGCAAGGCGCAGCTCTCCTCGGCGATCTATGATTTCGAGACCGATGCCGATCCCAGCGCCATCGAAATCTATGTGCACCGCGTGCGCAAGAAGCTCGAAGGGTCGCGGGTCCGCATCGTCACCCTGCGCGGCCTCGGCTATCTGTTGCGACATGAAGATCTGGCGTCATGACGATGTGGCGCCATGAGGATTAACAGTCTCCGTCTGCAGCTTCTGGCTTGGGTGGTGTTGCCGCTCGTCGGGCTCGCGACCATCAATCTATGGACCAGCCACCGCAACGCGCTGGCGACCGCGGATCTTGTCACCGACCGCATGCTGATGGGCTCGGCGCGAGCTATTGCCGAACGTGTCGCCGTGGCCGACGGCGTGCTCGACGCCACGATACCGCCGGCGGCGCTCGAAATGTTCGATACCGGCGACCAAGACAGCGTCTACTACCATGTCAAGACCGCTGGAGGGCGGCTGCTGACGGGCTACCCTAACCTGCCGGAGGCGCCGAAATCTTCCAGCATGGAGGCCAGCTATCGCGAGCATCGGCTGAGGCTGCTTACCTACAGCCACACGGTGGTCGGCGCCGGCAACGATTCGCCGATCACAGTTACCGTCGGCGTCTCGCTTGCCGGACACGACGCCATGGTGCGGCGTCTTTGGTTCGGCGCCTTCGCCCAGCAGCTGGCGCTGGTGGCGATTGCGGGCTTGTTCGTCCTGCTGGGTCTGCATCGTGGCCTTGCACCCTTGATCCGGTTGCGCGATGCGGTGCGCTCGCCCAGCCGCAGCGACCTCGACCCGATCGAAGTGGCGGGTGCGCAGAACGAGATCCGACCGCTGATCGACGCGCTCAACGCCTATATGGCGCGGGTGCGCGCGCAGATGGCGGCGCAGCGCCGCTTCATTGCCAATGCGGCGCACCAATTGCGCACTCCCCTGGCGCTGCTGTCGACGCAGGCGAGCTATGCACTTCGCGAAACGGTCCCCGACGCGCGCCAGGAAGCGCTGGTGGCGCTGCAGGCAAGTTCCGGCAAGCTGGCGCGCTTGGCCGAACAGCTGCTCACCCTGTCACGCGCCGAACCGGGCAGCCGGCGGCCGCGCACCGACCGCATCGACATGACCGAGGCGGCCCGCCATGTGCTGGAAACGCATGCGCCGGCCGCGATCAAGCGCGGCATTGACCTCGGCCTCGACGAGACCGGTCCCGTTCCGGTCATCGGCGACGGCACGATGCTGCGCGAGATGATCGTCAATCTGGTCGACAATGCGCTGCGCTACACACCAGAGGGCGGCACCGTCACCGTCAAGCTGGCGACCTTGGATAGCGAAGCCCTGCTTACGGTTTGCGACGACGGTCCGGGCATCCCGGCCGAGGAGCGCGAGCATGTCTTCGAGCGCTTCTACCGCCTCCCAGGCGCCGCCGAGGACGGCAGCGGGCTTGGGCTCGCCATCGTGCGCGAGGTGGTCGAAAACGCCGGCGGCAGCGTCACGCTGGGCGATGGACCGGCCGGCGGACTTGTGGTCGAGGTGCGGCTGCCGCTGGCGAGCGGATAGAACGGTTCGGCGCTTAACGGAATCGCTGAACCGCTCCAAGCATTTGTTTCTGCGCAATCCTGCGCGGTCGGATCGGTTTACTGCGTCTCGTGCAGTGGCTGCGGGCGCCATTTCGCCACCCGGTTCTCGACCATCGTCATCAGATATTCCGCGCCCAGCGCCACCACCATGATGACAACGATCGCCGCATACATGCCGGCGGCGTCGAATGAGCCCTTGGCGATGTTGATCAGGAGGCCGATGCCGTAGCGCGAGCCGACGAACTCGCCAACGATGGCGCCGATGATGGCGAAGCCGAAGGAGACATGCAGGCTGGCGAAGATCCAGCTCATCGCCGATGGCACGATCACCGAGCGGGTCAGTTGCCAGTCCGAGGCGCCGAGGATGCGGGCATTGGCGATCATCGCCCGGTCGGCCTCGCGCACGCCCTGGAAGGCGTTATGGAAGACGACGAAGAACACCATGACGAAGGCCAGCGCCACCTTCGAGGCAAGGCCGAGGCCGAGGATCATGATGAAGATCGGCGCCAGCACGACGCGAGGAATGGAGTTGATCACCTTGATGTAGATGGAAAAGATGTCGGCGGCCATGCGATTGCGGCCGAGCGCGACACCAATGATGATGCCGGCGACCGAGCCCGACACGAAGCCAAGAACCGACTCCTCCATTGTGACATAGAGATGGTACCAGAGCGGCCCTTCGGACGTGCCTTCCGTCACCCATTCATAGAGCCTCTGCGCGATCGCGCTTGGCGTGGCGTAGAAGAACGGATCGATCCAGGCCATACGCCCGGCGACTTCCCAGGCGGCGAGGAAGACGACGAGGATGGCAAGCCGCCAGAAGATCACCGCGCGGCGGCGATGTTGCGCGGCCTTGGCGGCGGCGGCTTCTATTTCCGCGTCAGAGGTTCCCGGCTTGAAGCTTCCGGCGCTGATATCGATGGCGGCATCGGTCACGGTGTCCTCCCTCACGCGGCGGCGCGGGCATAGCTGGTCTCGACCTCTTCCTTGAGATCGGCCCAGATGGTGCGCGAATAGTCGATGAAGCTTTGCTCATAGCGGATGTCGGCGACGACGCGCGGGCGCGGCAGATCGATGGTATAGACCGACTTCACCGTCGCCGGTCCGGCGGTCAAAACATAGACCTTGTCGGCCAAAGCGATCGCTTCCTCGAGATCGTGGGTAACAAAGACGACGGACGCCCTGGCTTCGGACCACAGTCGCAGCAGTTCCTCATGCATGAGGACGCGCGTCTGCACGTCGAGGGCGGAAAACGGCTCGTCCATCAGCAGGATCTCAGGCCCATTTATGAAGGTCTGGGCAAGCGCCACGCGTTTGCGCATGCCGCCGGAAAGCTGATGAGGATAATGTTGCTCGAAACGAGACAAGCCGACGCGCGCCAGCCAGTCGCGCGCCGACGCCTGGGCCTGTGGCCTCGGCTTGCCGCGGAAGAGCGGCCCGGCCATGACATTCTCGATCACTGTACGCCATGGAAACAGAGCGTCGGTCTGGAAGACGAAGCCGATGCGCGGGTCTATGCCCTTGACAGGTGCGCCCATGACGCGGACCTCGCCGGCGCTCGGCCTCGCCAAGCCTGTAACGAGGTTGAGGGTGGTGGATTTTCCGCAACCGGTCGGGCCAACGACGGCGACGAATTCGCCGCGCTCGACTGTCATGGTGAAATCGCGGATCGCGGTCAGCGACTTGCCGGTGGGTGACAGGAAGCGGCGGCTGACGTTGATCAGCTCAATTGCCGGTGCGTTTTTTTCATGTGCCATGCTGGTCAACTCCGGGTTCGAACGAACACCCCGCCGTCGGCAAGGGCCGCCGGACGTGAAAATCAGGCGATTGCCGGCGTGATGCTGTGCACCACGCCGGCAGGCCGATTACTTCGCGTTTTTGACGAATTCGGTTGTGTAGGTCTTCGACAGGTCGATCTGCTTGCCCTGCAGTTCCTTCTTGAAGGCCGAAAGCACCTTCAGCACCGTTTCGGGCCCGCCCTCAGGCATGATACCGTCGGGAGTGAACATCGCCTTGCCGGCATCGAGAGCCTTCACATAGCCTTCCTTGTCGCCGACATAGTAGTCCTTCGGCATCTTGTCGGCGATTTCGGCACCGCTGTGGGTGTTGATGAACTTCTGCGTCTTGACGAAGGCATTCGCCAGCTTCTGCACAACATCCTTATGGGCCTCGACCCAGTCGGTCTGCATATACAGAGAGGCGGCGGGATAAGTGCCGCCGAGCGCAGCCTTGGTGCCTTCCAGGGTGCGCATGTCGATGAGCACGGTGGCTTCGCCTGTTTTGAGAAGCCGGGTGATGGTCGGTTCGGTCGTCATGCCGGCCTGGATCTTGTCCTGCTGCATGGCGGCGATGAACGTATCGCCAGCGCCGACGGGAATTGAGGTGAATTCACCCAGCTTCAGGCCGCTCTTCACCGCCAGGTATTCGGTCAGGAAGTTTGTCGAGGAGCCAAGGCCGGTGACGCCGAGGTTCATGCCCTTGAAATCGGCCGGCGACTTGATCTCGGGGTGCTTGGTCGAAACAAGCTCGACTTCGCCTGGCGCCTGGCTGAACTGGACGATGGATTCGACGAATTTGCCCTTCGCCTGCAGATCGATGCAGTGATCGTAGAAGCCGACGACGCCTTGCACGGCACCGGCGAGCATCTCGTTCTCGGCGTCGACGCCGGCCGGTTCGTTCAGCAACTCGACGTCGAGGCCCTCGTCCTTGAAGTAGCCGAGAGCTTCGGTCAGCTTGGCGGGCAGATAGATCTGCTTTTCGTAGCCGCCGACCATGATCGATATCTTGTCGGCCGCCGATGCCGCCGAAGCGCCTGCGGCGACCATGGCACACGTCAGCGTCACGGAGCGCAGGACGCGCTTAGGGATGAAACCGTTCACGTAACTTCCTCCACCTGGGCGGCGCGCTATCCGAGCTACGCCGCATCTCCTCCTTGCCGGCCGCTCCCAGGCCGGTTACGGCGAACGCCGCAAACCTGTCATGACACGGCCAAGCTTTCAGCTGGCTTTCAGCCATTTTGGCGACCGCGGAAAATGGAAAATGGCGAATTCGCCCTGTCAGTCGTTGAACCCCAGCACGTCCGCCATATCGTACTCGCCAGGCGGCTGCCCTGCTATCCAAAGTGCGGCCGCGATGGCGCCGCGCGCGAACATCGCGCGGTCGCCGGCCGTATGCGACAGCGTCAGCGTCTCGCCTTCGGCAAGGAAGCCGACACTGTGCTCGCCGACGATGCTGCCGCCACGCAGCACGGCGAAGCCGATTTCGCTGGACGGACGCGGACCGGTCAGTCCGTCGCGGGCGCGTTTGGCCACCTCGTCCAGCCTGATGCCGCGCCCACGCGCGGCGGCTTCGCCCAGCATCAGCGCCGTGCCCGATGGCGCATCGACCTTGAAGCGATGATGCGCCTCCAGGATTTCGATATCGGCGTCGAGCGCTCGCGCCGCCTGCTCGACCAGCCCGGTCAGCAGGTTGAGCCCGAGCGAATAGCTTCCCGAGCGCACGATGGCGACGCTCTTCGCCGCCTCGGCTATGGCTTCCAGTTCGGCGGCATCGAAGCCCGTCGAGCCGATGACCAGCGCCGGGCCGCCGCGCGCGGCACAACTCTTTGCCAATTCGGCGGACGCGGAAGGCGTGGTGAAGTCGATGACGACGTCGGCAAGCGTCAGCGCCGCATCGCGCCCGACCAGCCCCTCGCCCGTGCTACCCGGCCGATGGAAGCGTGCAACGAGCCGAAGCCGCGGATCAGCCGCGACGGCTTCCGCCATCTGCCGGCCCATGCGGCCAAACGCGCCGGCAATGGCAATCTTCAGCGGCTCAGGCATGGCGGATCCTGTCGAAAAGCTGGTCGAAACAATCGTCTAACACGCTGCGTTGGCAAATTGATTCAGCTTAGGCCGCGCCCTTCTTCAGCATCATGCCGGCGATCTCCTTGACCAACTTGGCGGCGACAAGCGCCGTCACGTTGGAAAGGTCCTGACGCAGATTGTATTCGACAATGTCGGCGGCGACGATTGGCTGATCGATCGACTGGATAGGCCGATCACCTGGCGCGTGGTGAAACCGCCCGGCTCGCGATGCGAGACGCCGGGCGCGAAGGCTGGATCGAGCCCGTCGAGATCGACCGAGAGGTAGACGGGCGTCTTGAGGTCGAGTGCCAGGCCTTCCTTGAAATGCCGCAGTTCGCGCCGGATCAGCGGCGGCGCCGCGGCCGGGCCCTTGAGATAGGACGAGTTGCCGTCATACGGGATGCCGAGAAGCGAGACTTTGGCCATGACACCCTCCCCGCAGCGTTGAGACAGACGCCTCTATAACGATGCGAGCTGGCAGGTGCGACGAGAGGCGCTTGGGCCAGATCGAATGTCGCCCCGGGGTGCAGGCGAATGTGAAGCGCCACACTCATCTTCCCTCGTAGAGCATGCTAATTTAGCTTGTGTCCGGCTGCGCCCGGACGGGTTCGGAGGGGAGCGCCAATGCTGCGGCCAGTGCATGTCCTGGTTCTTTCCTGCCTTGCGCTCTCGATGGTTGCCGGCGGAGCCCTCGCGGCCCAGCCGCCCCCGGAGAAATCGGACGACGCGGCCAAGAAGGCAGCCGAGGATGCGGCGGCCCGGAAAAAGGCTGCCGACGACGCGGTGAAGAAGGCCGCGCTCGCCGAGGCGATCAATGTCTGCGATCGGGGCGCCTCGGTGCCGCTCGACCCCACAGCCAAGGCGCCGCCAGTGCAGTATAGCGAACTCTTCCCGCTGGACTTCGATCTCAGCAAGCTCAAGGTGCTCGCCGACAAATGCCAGGCAGCAATGCTCGGCGCGCCGCAGGAGAAGCGGCTGGCGCTGCAATGGCTGCGGGTCCAGGTCGCGCTCAACCAGCCTGGGCTCGCCTTTCTGCTGCCGCAGATCAAGCTGCTCGCCGATGGCGGCAGCCCGGAAGCGAACTATCTGCTCTACGAGTTCTATTTCGTGCATCGGCACGACAGTGCGGACGCCGGCCCACCGCCGGTCAGGCGCGACATGGCGCTCGATGCCCTGCAGAAAGCCGGCGCCGCCGGTCATCTGACGGCTCTTGTGACGCTGCTCCAGCAATATACCGACGGACCGCTGCTGCGCCGCGATCCCCGGAAGCTGGTCGAGACCGCGCAGCGCGTCATCGAGGCACCCGCCCAGGGCCCGTCGCCAGGCGACCGGGATCGCCAGTTCCGCGCCGCGATGCCGCTCTTGATCGCGCAGACCATATTGGAGAAAGACGGCTTCACTGGCGATGAGCAGAAAAGGGCCTTTGACGCCGTCGCCACGGATTCCAAAGCCGGGACCAATGGACCCGAACCATCCGTGCTCGCCTACATCAAGGCGTTGCGGCTCGGCCGCGGGACGCAGCAAGACGCGGCAAAGGCCAGGCAACTGCTGGAAGCGCGCGCCGGCAGCGATCAACAATATGCCATACCGATGCTGGCCGACATGTTGGCCAAGGGCGAAGGCGGCCCGGCCGAGGGCAAGCGCGCCATCGCGATGCTGCGCGACGCGACCAAGAAGGTCGCCGCGGCAGGGCCAATGCTTGCCGGCCTGTTGATGGACGGCAAGTTCGTCGGCCGCCAGCCGCGCGAGGCAATCCAACTGCTCAATGCCTCCTGGGATCTCGACGCCGGCATTCGGCTTGCGGGCATCCTCCTCGACTATGGCGGCGTGCAGATCGACCATCCTGAACAGCTGATCGAGCGCCTGAGCGACGGCGCCGAGGCCGGCGAGCCCGGCGCCGGACTGGCGTTGGCGCGGCTGCAGCTCTCGGACAATCAGCAGTTCAAGAGCGAGGACGTGGCGCGCGCCATGCTGAAGCCGCTGGCGGATGCGGGCGACCGCGACGCGCTTTGGCTCTACGCCTCGTCGCAATATGCCAATCTCGATTCGACCAGCTATCGGCCGTCGCGCCGCGACGACGGCTTGAGCGACGACGAACTGAAGACCCTGATCGACGAAGGTGAGGCCAAGAAGGAAGCCCAGGCCTATCTGCTGCAGGCCAAGCTCTTGCGCCGCGGCGTGGTCTACCCGCAGGACGACGCCAAGGCGACGGCGATGCTGATCAACGCCGCCAATCTCGGCAATGTCGAGGCCATGGTGCTGCTCGGCGATGCTTATGACGACGGCCTCGGCATCGACAAGAACCCGCGCGAGCGCCTGCATGCATGGCGCGAAGCCGCCCGGCTCGGTTCGCTCAAGGCAAAGGACAAGATAGCGAGCGCCTTCACCTTCGACAGCTTCGATCACCTGCTGACGCTGCGCGAAGGCATCACCGGCCGTATCGCGCTCTACAATGACGGCGTCGGCAGGATGGGTGGCGGCATATTCGGCAACGACGCCGGCATGGAGCTCAGCGGCCTCTTTTCCGGGCCGGCTTCCAGCGCCGGGACAGCGGCGGTCGCGGCGGCGGTGATGGATGCGTTTCGCGAGGCGCCGGCGGGGCTCAGTGAAGAGAACCTGGTCGGCATCGGCAAGGCGCTGCCCGACGAGATCCGCGTCGCCATCGAGACCACGCTGAAGAGCGAAGGTTTTTATGCCGGCGAGCCGAAAGGCTATTTCGGCCCGGACGCGCGCAAGGCGCTGGCGGATTGGGTCGATGCCAAGGGCCCGCTCGCCGATGCTCCGGCCTCGGAAACCACAGCCAAACAGCAGGCCACTCCAGCTTCAGGCCTGCTCGATGCGGAGATCATCGACCGCATCGGCAAGAAGGTCTTCGCCCAGGCGCAAGCGGCCAAGACCGACAAGCAGAAACTTGCGGCCATCAAGCAGCTCGACTTGCTTGCCCGCTATGGCGACCTTCCTTCGCGCTGGGCGCTGGTGCGCAACTACCACCAGGCAAAGGTCGTGCGCGCCGTCGTCACGCCCGAGGAGATCACCCGCTACGCGCTGGACATCCTGGTGTCGAAGCCCGAAGGCGTCGACAAGCCGGAGTTCGAGGTCATCTTCGACCTGACGCAGATCGCGCAGGACCGCAAATCGAAGGCCGTGGGCAGCGCCACGCTTCAGGCCATCCGTGACGATCCGCGCCTGCAGGACCCGCTGACGCTGGGCGCCATCATGGGCCAGTTCGCCTTCGCGCCGGACGCCTGCGACTCCGTGCTTGCCGCTGCCCGCAAGGCGGGCATCGACGGCATCGGATCGGATGGATGCGACGAGGATACGCACACGGCGCTGATTGCCTACGCCAAGGACAAGGGCGCATCCGGCATCGATGCGGCGGCGCGCAAATCGGCGGCCGAAGCGATCAAGACACTGGACGCGCAGGCGGCGAAGTAATCGGAGCCCTCCCAGTCAGAGCGCCCTGAGCCAGACCTTGTTGTCGTGGAAGGCGGCGCCGCCGTAAGGCGCCGGCGCGTCGGCGCCGGTCAGCACGTTGATGCCCTCGCCGCGCTCATGCGCGCTGTTTGGCCAGATGCCTTCGGCCACCACCACCCCGCGCTTCACGCCGGCGAAAAACCTGGCATGCAGCACGATGTCGCCGCGCCGGTTGCCGACCTCGACGCGGCCGCCATCCTCGATGCCGAGCGTTGCCGCGTCGTCGGGATGCACGAGCAGTTCCGGCCTGCCTTCCTTGGCCTTGGACACCGGCGTCTCGGAAAAAGTCGAGTTGAGGAAATTGCGCGCCGGCGATGTGGTCAGCCGGAACGGGTGCTCCTCGTCCGCCACCTCGATCAGTTCGACGTAATCGGGAAATTCCGGCAGTTGCTCGACCGGGCCAAACAGACCCATGCTCTTCGGCGGCCGGTTGGGCGCGGCCTGCCCGCTCCAATTGGCGCGGAAATGGAACTTCTTGTCGGCATGGCCGAAGCCGTTGACGAAATGCGCGTCGTCGAAGTCGGGCTGCAGATCGATCCATTTCTGCGCCTTCAGGCTCTCGAAACTGCCCAGCCCGCGCTTGTCCAGGATGATGTCGATATGCTCCTTCTCGGTCAGGCCGAAGCCCGGACGATCGGCGACGCCGAGGCGTCTGCCGAGCTCTTCGATGACATAGTGGTTGGTGCGCGGCCCTTCCGGCGGCTCGATCAGCTTGGGGCCCAGCGTGATGTGCTGGTTGCCGCCGCCCTTGTAGATGTCGTCATGCTCCAGAAACATCGTCGCCGGCAGCACGACATCGGCGAGCTTGGCGGTGTCGGTCATGAACTGCTCGTGCACGCAGGTGAACAGGTCGTCGCGCAGAAAACCCTGGCGCACCAGCCGCTGCTCGGGCGCGACATTGGCGGGGTTGGTGTTCTGGATCAGCATCGCCGTCACCGGCGGGCCGCCATAAAGCGCGTCGGCGGCGTTGGTCAGCACCGGGCCGGTGCGCGACTGATCGAGATAGCGCACGTTCGGGTCGCGCATTGCGGTGCCTTCGAGCACATCCTGGTTGAGCTTGAAGATGCCGGAATTGGTGTGGAAGGCGCCGCCGCCTTCATATTGCCAGGCGCCTGTGACGGCGGCGATGCAGGAAGCGGCATGCATGTTGACCGAGCCGTTGCGCTGGCGCGCGAAGCCATAGCCGAGGCGGAAGTAAGTCCTCTTCGTCGTGCCGACAATTTGCGCGAAAGCCTCGATCTCGGCGACATCGAGCCCGGTGATGGCGGACGCCCATTGCGGCGTGCGCGTCTTCAGATGCTCTTCCAGTCCGCGCGGATCGTCGGTGTATTTTTCCAGATAGGCACGATCGGCCATGCCGTCGCGAAACAACACATGCATCACCGCGCAGGCGAGCGCGCCGTCGGTGCCGGGCTTGAGCACCAGGCCGAGATCGGCCTGTTTCATCGTGGCGTTGTCATAGATGTCGATGACGACGATCTTCGCGCCGCGCTCCTTACGCGCCCGCATCGCATGGGTCATCACATTGACCTGCGTGACGACGGCATTGGTGCCCCAGATCACCACGCAATCCGCCTTGGCCATCTCGCGCGGATCGGGGCCGCGCATGGCGCCCGCGCCCATTATCCAGCCGGTCCAGGCGAGATTGGTACAGATCGAGCCGAAGAAGCCGGAGTATTTTTTCGCATGGCGCAACCGGTCGATGCCGTCGCGCTGCACCAGCCCCATCGTGCCGGCATAATAATAGGGCCACACAGTCTGCGAGCCGTATTTTTCCTCGGCGCGGATGAATTTTTCCGCCACGAGATCGAGTGCTGCTTCCCAGCTCGCTTCCTTCCAGGCGCCCTCGCCCTTGCCGCCGGCGCGGACAAGCGGCTTCAGCAGCCGGTCCGGGTGGTGCACACGGTCGGCATAGCGCGCGACCTTGGCGCAGACGACGCCCGACGTGTAGCTGTTTGACTTGGCGCCATGGACGCGGCCGATGCGGTGGCTGTCGAGCAGCTCGACTTCAAGCGCGCAGGTGGACGGGCAGTCATGCGGACAGGCGGAATGGCCGATCCGGGGTGGCGTGTGCTGGTTCATGCGGGATGTTTAGCGGGTTTTGGGGGTGGCGTGTAGAGCCAGATGCGGCGCTTCCCCTTCTCCCCTTGTGGAGAAGGAAGAACCCCTTGTGGAGAAGGAAGAACCGCCCTACTCCGCGATCCCTTCCTCATACTCGGCCGACATGGTCAGCCATTTCTCCTCGTTCTGCGCCAGCGTCTGCGCCAGCTGCGAGCGCTCCTTGGCCAGCCGCGTAGCGGTCGAGGGGTCCTTCTCGTAGATCGCCGGGTTGGCGAGCTCGTCCTCGATGGCGTCGATGCGCTTGCGGATACGGTCCATCAGCGCCTCGGTGGCGCGGATTTCCTTGGCCAGGGGCTCGAAGGCGGCGCGGCGCTGGGCTGCCTCGCGGCGGCGGTCGGCCTTCGAGGCCTTGTCCGCTTCCTTCTGCTCGCGGCGGTTCGACGAGACGCCGGTGACCAGCGTTTTGTAGTCCTCGAGGTCGCCGTCATAGGGATTGACCGCGCCGTCCTTGACCAGCCACAGCCGGTCGGCGGTGGCTTCGAGCAGGTGCCGGTCGTGCGAGATCAGGATGACGGCGCCGGGAAACTCGTTCAGCGCATGGATCAGCGATTCACGGCTGTCGATGTCGAGGTGGTTCGTCGGCTCGTCGAGGATGAACAGGTTCGGGCCCTCGAAGGCCGACAGGCCCATCAGGAGACGCGCCTTCTCGCCGCCGGAGAGATCCTTGGCGGCGGTGTTCATCTTCTCGGTCGCCAGGCCGAACTGAGCGACGCGGGCGCGCACCTTGGCTTCCGGCGCGTCCGGCATCAGCCGGCGCACATGCTCATAGGCGTTTTCCTCGGGGCGCAGATCGTCGAGCTGGTGCTGGGCGAAGATCGCCACTTTCAGGCCGGGCGCCACCGTCATGGTGCCGCTCTCCTGCTTCAGGCGGCCGGACAGAAGCTTGGCGAAGGTCGACTTGCCGTTGCCGTTGGCGCCGAGCAGCGCGATGCGGTCGTCGGCATCGATGCGCAGCGTCATCTTCTTCAGGATCGGGCTGCCCTCGGTGTAGCCGACATTGACGTTGTTCAGCGCCACGATCGGCGAAGCAACCGTCTTCACCGGCTCGGGGAAGGAGAACGGCCGCACGCTGTCGTTCACGATCGCGGCGATCGGCTTCATCTTCTCCAGCGCCTTGATGCGCGACTGCGCCTGCCTGGCCTTGGAGGCCTTGGCGCGGAAGCGCTCGACGAAGGATTCCATGTGCTTGCGCGCGGCTTCCTGCTTGACGCGGCCCTTTTCCTGCAACTCGCGCTGCTCGGTCAGCTGGCGCTCGAACTGGTCGTAGCCGCCGCGCCAGAAGGTCAACTTCTTCTGGTCGAGATGGACGATCGAATTGACGGCGCGGTTGAGCAGGTCGCGGTCGTGCGAGATCAGCAACACGGTGTGCGGATACTTGGAAACGTAGTTCTCCAGCCAGAGCGTGCCTTCGAGATCGAGATAGTTGGTCGGCTCGTCAAGCAGCAACAAGTCCGGCTCGGAAAACAGCACGGCCGCCAGCGCCACGCGCATGCGCCAGCCGCCGGAGAAGGACGAAGCCGGCCGCTTCTGCGCGGCGTCGTCGAAGCCGAGGCCTGCCAGGATAGTGGCGGCGCGGGATTCGGCCGAATGCGCGTCGATGTCGGCCAGCCGGGTGTGGATCTCGGCGATGCGATGCGGGTCGCTCGCGGTCTTTTCCTCCTCGAGCAGCGCGTTTCGCTCGACATCGGCCTTGAGCACGATCTCGATCAGCGGCTCCTCGGTGCCCGGCGCTTCCTGCGCCACCTGGCCGATGCGCGTGTTCCTGGGCATGCTGATCGAGCCGGTCTCCGACGGGAAATCGCCGGTGATCGCCTTGAACAGCGTCGTCTTGCCGGTGCCGTTGCGTCCGACGAGGCCGGCCTTGGTGCCGGCCGGCAACGTTAGAGAGGCATGATCGAGAAGCAGGCGCCCCGCCATGCGCAGCGAGAGGTCGTTGATGATAAGCATGAACGGGCTTTTGCACGGGACATAAGCGCTTCGCAAGGGCCAACGGCTTCGGGAGTCATCCCGTGCGCGGACGAACTCTCATCGGCATGCAAGGCGGCAGCCATCGCCTGCCGGTCCCCACCCCTGCAACGACCACGATCATTCCGCCGCGGAAAATCAACCGGGGATGCAAGACAACCGCAAGTTTCGGAGGCCTAATATTAGCACTATCGTCTGCGATATATCCAAAAAAAGTCCGGAAAACCTTGTGGTCCAACCGGGATGCTTACCAAAAATTGATTTCATTTTTCAATGCAAACCTGCAAATCTATGAATGCGCCGTGAGTCGTGTGTGGGCGCCAACGATAACTTGGCCAAGCTGACTTGGCCCAATTAAACTGGCAATGTCAGGAGCTCACGATGGTGGACGGGGCGGCCAACGATCTACGTACGTTGAAATATGTCGCGGAGATCACGCGCAAACTGGCGAAGATGCTCTCGCGCTCGCGCTACCAGATGCTTGTCTATCTTCTTGAAATGGCGGCGGTGGAGGCGGACAGCCTCGCCGAGGAACAGGACCCCAAGCGGGCGCCGCAGGCCAAACGGCCTCAATCGCGCGGCGGCTGACCACTCGCAATAAGACGATCCAGAATGGTTAGGCATTTCAACCGCGTGGCTTCCATGGCTGGCGGGTCGACGGATTCGACGATGGCGCGCTCGAAATGGTCGAGCGCGTTAAGCGCTGCGAGCAGTTCCCCCGACGGATTGCCCAGCGAAAACAGGGCGCGGCGCGCCTCGACGCCTTCGGCGGCATCCACCGAAGACTGAGCGGCCACCCTGCGGCGCAGAGCGCCGAGGGCAGCCAGATGGCCGCGCCATGCTGGTGGCGCGGCGTCATCCATTGCAGGCAGCATGCCTCAGGCCTTGACCTTGCGCTTGGCCTTGCCTGCGTCGGCGACAGCCGGCTTGCGGCCGAGGCCGGACGATTTGGCCAGCGCCGAACGGGTGGCCGAATAGCTGGGCGCCACCATCGGATAGTCGGCAGGCAGGCCCCATTTGGCCCGATACTCGTCCGGCGTCAGGCTGTGATCGGTCGCAAGGTGACGCTTCAGCGACTTGAACTTCTTGCCGTCCTCGAGGCAGATGATGTGATCCGGGAAGACGGAGCGCTTCGGGTTGACGGCGGGGGTCAGGGCCACCGCCTCCTTGACGGCGACAGCGCCCGAGAGCTTGCGCACCGACGCGCTGACGCTGGCGATCAGATCAGGCAGGCCGGAGGCCGGGAGCGGATTGTTGCCGACATAGGCCGAGACAATGTCGGCCGTCAGTTCGATTGCGGTCTTGTCGTCGATGTTAGACAATTTTTTTCACCTTCTGCTGGCCCTCAAATCGCCAGCTCTATTTTCAGACTTTAGTCGGTGTATCGAATGGGACCTGTCCCCCAACGGACTGCCCGGAGTCAGTAACGCTACGCGACTCAATACCGGATGATGTTTCCAGTGCGTCCTGCGGACACGCAAGTTAGGAATTCTAATAGCTATAATGGACGCACTATAGCACGGTACGCCCGGCGAGCAGCGTAACGGAGTGTTGCAGCACTTCTATTCGCGCCGAAAGTTGCTGAAATCCAAGTCAAGGGCAAGTCCGCAACCAGCAAGTGCGGTCAGCGAGATACGATCCGCCATGTCTGATTCGACATTCTTATTACCGATCGCTCATTTTGCGGCGACACCGCCCCTGAGCTCCGCCGGCGACCTGTCGTCGAGTATCTCCAGCACCCGTTTCCAGCGCGCGCAGCGGCTGAAATCCTTCTGCTCGATCGCCTTTTCGGCTTTGAAAGCCGCATAGAGCGGCGCCTCGACGCCGAATTCCTTTTGCAACCAGCGCGCCTCCTGTCTGGCGCGACGTTCATCCTCGTCAACCATCGTCCTGGGCATCATCCCTGGCCTCCATGCTTTCGATGCCAACCGCAAGGCAGCTGCCGATGACGAGGACGGCGCCCGCAACGGCCGTCAACGACAGGCTTTCGCCCGACAGCGCCAACAAAAGCGTGGATGCGATCGGCGTCAGATAGGCGACGACCGCGATCCTGCCGCCCTGGTCGAGCTTTGCCGCGCGCGACCAGAAATAGTAACCGAGCCCCATCGGACCCGCGCCAAGATAGAGCCCAAGCAAAAGGTCGGCGCCGACCAGGCGGGCACTGCCGTCATGCAGGCACCAGGCAAAGGTCAGCGCCACGCCGATCAGCGCCGAGGGCAGCAGAAGCCGCTCAGGCGCCACGCCAAGACGGCCGACGACGAGCGAATAGAACGCCATGCACAGCGCCGATCCGAAAGCCGCGAGGTATCCAGCGGGAGTGCCTGCCGCGAACCAGCTATCCGCGCGCCCGCCCGATATCACCAGCGCCACGCCGGCGAAGCCGGCCGCGGCTGTGAGGCCGAGCAGCAGCGGCCGCCGTGGACGGCCGAGCACGATGGCGGCCGCCGCAACCATCAGCGGCCAGGTGTAGGCCGCAAGGTTGGCCTCGATAACCGGCATCGCGGCGAAAGCGGTGTATTGCAGCACCATCGTGCCAACCAGGCCGATAAAGCCGACGGCATAGGCGGCGAGCGTAGGCTTTTTCTTCTCCTCTTGCGGGAGAAGGGCAGAAGGGAAAAACCTGATCAGCGCGAAGACCGGCGCGGCGCCGCAGAATTGCAGGAACTGCACTTGCGACACCGCATAATGGGCAAGCAACGTCTTTCCGACCAGCGCGTTGGTGGCCCACAGGGCCACGGCGCCGAAAGCGAAGACCAGCGCCGCCGCGGGAGCGGCGCTGGAGCGCGGGATTCGCCGGGTTTCGACCATGACCGGAGCGGGGCTCAGCGACGCCATGCGCGACTGCCCCGCAACGGTGTCATGGCTTTCTACCATGTGTCCCTCGCGCCGCCCGGGACAGGCTCGGCGCCCGGCTGCGGCACCGGATGCTCCTCGGCATGGCGGCGATAGGCCGGCAGTTGGTTGGCCCACACGTCCTCGGCAAGCTCGTCGACCCAGGCGCGGTCGTGATCGTTGTCGGCGGCGAGATAGAACATGCGGTTGTCATCGACATAGGGCTTTGTCGCCGAGCGCTGGTTGAGCACCAGGGTGACGCGCTCGCCGAGCTGGATGGGTGCGGTGCGGTGGAGCACGCCAAGGAATTGGCCGAGCGTGGCATAGTTCATCTTGTGATCGATGCGCATGATCTTGTTGCGCGGCAGGTCGCGGCCGGATTCCAACGTCGAACGGCCGGTCTCGGAATCGTCGCAATAAATCTCAAGATGGCCGCCGATCAGGGGATCGCTGATCGACAGCGGAATCAATTCCGTCACCGGAACGCCATCGCAATGCCATTCGACGGCGCCGTCCTTGGGACTCATGAAGGTGACGGTCGAGCCGACGATCGACAGCGGATAGGGTTCCAGCTTGGTGCCCATCATGTCGGACAGCCTTTCCAGGCGCAGCTTGTCGTGCAACAGCTCCTTGATCTCCGGAATATAGCGATCGGCGCCGGTAATGAAAGTGAGGTCGAGATGCTTGTGCACAGCGTGGCTGGCCTTCAATTTCAAAGCAGCCTGCTCGATGGCGGCCAGCAGAGCGGGGTCGTAGCCGTGGCGATACTGGGCGACGCCGAATGTCGACACTTTCCAGGACGTTTCATGACCAATGATGGCCTCACGGCTCATTGCGCAACGCAGTTCGGGAATTGTGTGGGCGTTCATTCTGTTTTTCTCCAAGATGGGGGCAACACTTGGTAAACAGTCAATTAATCGCCTACCCCTGTAAATTTAGGAATGCTGGTGCTAGCGTAAGGCCAGCTTAAGGTCGAAACCCGTGCGTCTGCTCAGTCAGGTCAACCTCAACTCGCTGAAAATCGTGGAAAGCGCCGCGAGGCATAAGAATTTCACGCGCGCCGGCGAGGAGCAGTTCATCACCGCTTCCGCCGTCAGCCAGCGCGTGAAAAGCCTGGAGGACCAGCTGCGCTTCAAGATCTTCGAGCGCGGCGGCAACGCGGTGTCGCTGACCCCGGAGGGCGAGACCTATGTTGCGCGCGTGCGCGAGGCGCTGGAGCGGATCGTGGCGGCCAGCATGGAGGCCACCGGCCAGTCGCAGGCGCATGTGCTGAGGATCTGTGTCCTGCCGACGTTCGCGGTACGCTGGCTGTTTCCGAGGCTGTTGAGCTTCCAGCGGCAGTTTCCGGAGATCGAGATGCGGGTGTCGACCTCCTACGCCACGCATGAATTCTCGACGTCGGAATACGACCTCGAAATCCGCTATGGCGACGGCAATTTCCCCGGCCTCTTGTCGGAACTCCTGTTCAAGGAGGATCTGACGCCTGTCTGCAGCCGCAAGCTGTTCAACGAGGTGCTGGGCGACAAGCCGCTGTCGAGGGTGACGCCCGATGATCTGCGCTATTTCACGCTGCTCCACTCCGACACCTGCACACAGAACTGGCAGTCATGGCTGGGCTTTGCCGGCGCGAGTTCCGTGCTGGGCGAGACCAGGAGCGTCTATTTCGACAGCTGCATGATGTCCTACGAGGCGGCCAATGCCGGCATGGGCTTTGCCGTCGCCAACCGCGCCTATATGGCAAGCGACATCCGCGCCGCGCGGCTGGTGGCGCCTTTCGCCGTCCACCACCCCAACACCGCCGGCTGGTATTTCGTCAGCCCGCTCAAGGCGCTCGGCGCGCGCAAGGTGGAGCTGTTCAAGCAGTGGCTCATGGCCGAGGCCGCACTGACGCAGCGTCAGCTCGACCTCGAGATCGCCGGCGGGCAGGCCGGGCGCTCGGCGCTGGCGTGAGCCGCAGGTCTTCCGCTACCAGCGCCTATCCTCCTCGATGCCTCTGGTTTCCAATATGCGGCCGCCGGCATCGATCGCGACTTCGCGGAAATAGTATTTCGGCTTCGGCGTTCTTTCGATAGATAGCTCATCTGCACGACCGAGACGCCGTCTTCATAGAGCCGGGCCGGAAACTGCAGCCATTCGTGGTTGGAATGCCTGACGATGCAGCAGCCTGGGTTGTTTGCTTGGAGTGCATCAGCGGAGGCGTAGGCGATCGTTCCAATGTTCGACCTAGCCGCACCGGCTGCCGCTATCGAGATGAGTTCCCGATCGCTCAGCCGATCCTGAAAGTTGTAGACGATTGTCCATAGGATCAGCGCTCCAAGGACGAGCGCGGCGAGAAGGAGCACGGTGGTCGCCAGGCTTTTCACGGGTGCCTCCGATGACGTTGCGCGTAACAAAGACGACGTCCAGGTGCCCATGAAGTCTAAGTCTGGCAGAATTCCAGGATTTTCCGGTGATTTCTCCCGCGCTGTGTAGCCGGCTAGCGCGATCACACCATGACGCAAGGGCGAGACTCAGCTATCTTGGATTGCGCGGCGGGCCTGATTTCCCGCTTGGCCGGCGCTTTTCAGCTTCCTCCCAAGCAGCGCCGGCCTTCTTCTGTGCGGCGTGGCCCGCGCTGACATCCCACATTATTGCTTTGTCGGCGCGCCCGGCTGGTCGCCACTGGTGGCTGAATTCGGCATCGGGTTTTTTTCGACCTGATTGATCGTGCCGCCCGGCGCCTTGGTCGGCGGCGTGCTGTTGTCGCAGGCGGCGAGCACGAGACCTGCCGCGACAGCCAGCAGTACAGGAAGCTTCGTCATGACGACCTCCTTTGGTTGGCCCTGGCCTGCGGCTCAAACGAGGCATTGACGATTTGGTTGCGAGAGGCGGCGGCGGGGAACCAATCGCCTTGGTTGCGGTTGACCTGCCAACTGAACCAACCGCTCGAGGAGATGACCATGATCCGACTGCTGCTGACAGGCCTGTTCGCCTACACCGCCTATCGCGTCACGATGCGGATCGTCGAGGAAGTGCCAAGTAACGTCGCGCCGCTGGATATGCCAGGAGATGGACGGCGAACCTCACAAGTGAAGCCGAAGCGTAGATACAGCTGATCTCCCTTCGGGAGGGAGATTGGCTGTATTGCGAACAAAGCGGAAACGATGCTTGATGGGCGATGAACCTTGTCGCCCGTGATTCGTCCTTCGAAGCGCCCGCCTACCTTGCCCGGCTGAACGACGAGCAGCGGCTGGCGGTGATGCATGGCGACGGCAAGGTGACCGCACCGCTGCTGGTGATCGCCGGCGCCGGCTCCGGCAAGACCAACACGCTGGCGCATCGCGTGGCGCATCTGATCGTCAAGGGCGCCGATCCGCGCCGCATCCTGCTGATGACCTTCTCGCGCCGCGCGGCGTCCGAAATGGCCAAGCGCGTCGAGCGCATCGCCGGCGAAGTGCTGGGGCGCGACGCCGCCATCATCGCCGATGCGCTGGCCTGGGCCGGCACCTTCCACGGCATCGGCGCCCGGCTGTTGCGCGACTATGCCGAGCAGATCGGCCTCGATGCGGCCTTCACCATCCACGACCGCGAGGATTCCGCCGACCTGATGAACCTTGCCCGGCATGAGCTTGGTTTTTCCAAGACCGAAAGCCGCTTCCCGACGAAAAGCACCTGCCTGCAGATCTATTCGCGCGCGGTGAACGCGCAGGCGCCGCTGGGCGAAGTGCTGGGCGCCGCCTTCCCCTGGTGCGCTGCCTGGGCGGAACAGCTGAAAGCCCTGTTTGCGGCCTATGTCGAGGCCAAGCAGGCGCAGAACGTGCTCGATTACGACGACCTCCTGCTCTACTGGGCGCAAATGGCGGCGGAGCCCGAGATCGCAGCGCATCTTTCCAGCCGCTTCGACCATGTGCTGGTCGACGAATACCAGGACACCAACCGGCTGCAGGCCTCGATCCTGCTGGCGCTCAAGCCGGATGGCTCGGGCCTTACCGTGGTCGGCGACGACGCGCAGTCGATCTACTCCTTCCGCGCGGCGGAAGTGCGCAACATCCTCGATTTCCCAAAACAGTTCGCGCAAGGCGCAGAGATCGTCATGCTGGAGCGCAATTACCGCTCCACCGAGACGATCTTGGCCGCCGCCAACAAGGTGATCGGCGAGGCCAGCGAGCGCTTCACCAAGAATTTGTGGACCGAACGGCGGTCGTCGCACAGGCCGCAGCTGGTCAGCGTGCGCGACGAGGCCGAGCAGGCCAACTATGTCTGCCAGGCGATCCTTGCCGAGCGTGAGGCCGGCACGGCGCTGAAGGCGCAAGCGGTGCTGTTCCGCACATCGAGCCACAGCGGGCCGCTGGAAGTGGAGCTGACGCGCCGCAACATCCCCTTCGTCAAGTTCGGCGGCCTGAAATTCCTCGATGCCGCGCATGTCAAGGACATGCTGGCGATGCTGCGCTTCGCCGAAAACCCGCGCGACCGCGTCGCTGGTTTTCGCGTGCTGCAATTGATGCCGGGGATCGGCCCGTCCGCGGCCTCGCAGATCGTCGAAGCAATGGCGACGTCGCTGGACGAGACGCTCGGCCTTGCCCGCTACCGGCCGCCGCAGCGCGCGGCTGGGGACTGGCCGGTGTTCCTCGATATCTACAGCGGGCTGCGCGCCGGCGCCAAATGGCCGGCCGACCTGGAGCGGATCAGGCTATGGTACGAGCCGCATATGGAGCGCATCCATGAGGACGCGATCACACGGCGCGCAGATCTTGTCCAGCTCGAGCAGATCGCGGCCGGCTACCCGTCGCGCGAGCGTTTCCTGACCGAGCTGACGCTCGACCCGCCCGACGCCACCAGCGACCAGGCCGGGCCGCCGCATCGCGACGAAGACTATCTCATCCTGTCGACCATCCATTCGGCCAAGGGCCAGGAGTGGAAGAATGTGTTTGTGCTCAACACCGTCGACGGCTGCATCCCGGCCGATCTCGGCGTCGGCACCAAGGAGGACATCGAGGAAGAGCGCCGGCTGCTCTATGTGGCGATGACGCGGGCCAAGGACAGCTTGCATCTGGTGGTGCCGCAGCGCTTTTATCCGCACAACCAGCCGGCGCGCGGCGACCGCCACGTCTATGCCTCGCGCACCCGCTTCATTCCGGCCTCGATGCTTTCGGCCTTCGAGCAGAGTTCCTGGGCAAGTGCCGCCCTCAAGGACGACCCGCGGCAGCGGCCGGGGGTCAAGGTCGATCTCGGCGCCCGCATGCGCGGCATGTGGAAATAGGTCGAGGCTGCGAACGCGACCAGACTAAAGTCTGGCAATGCTCGGCATTTTTCAGTCTTTTGTCCTAGCGGCGAATGCCGACAGCTTCCCCGGCAATCACTTCCGAACAGCGACAAGTCATCTTTCCAACAAAGGCGATGGAACTTTCCATGGTTTCAACACTTTTCCCATCGGAACTATTTTGTTAGATGGTTCTAATTAAGGAGTGGGATTAATGAAGACCCTTGTGCTCGCAGCTATTGCTGCTGCAATGTCCATTTCGGCTCTCCCAGCGATGTCGGTGCCGTCGAAGGCGGCCAGCTTGGTGATTACCACGGACGACAATATGCGCCACGACGACCGTTACTGGCGCCACCATCATCGCGACCGGGACCATTGGCGCGACCGCGACCGTGACCACTGGCGTGACCGCGAGCATGATCGCAGATGCCGCGTGAAGATCGTGAAGCGCTGGCATCACGGCCACCCGGTGATCCGCGAGGTCAAGCTTTGCAGGAGCAATGACTGGTAGGTTGCGAACTGATCGGACGCTTCGGATCGGGCCGTTGCCGGCACAGGCAGCGGCCCGATCCTTTTGTGCGATGGCCAGGTGGGCCTGCGGCTTGAGAAAAGTCAGCATGCGCGGAACCTCTCGGCGCAGGATGCGTTGTCAGCGCGTCCTACCAAGCCCGGAGCATGGCAGCCCCGCTATGATCCGCAGCCAATCGACGAGGTCCGAATGTACGACAGGATGTTCTTCACCCCGGTCGCCGTCAGCGTCGGCGCCGGCCACAAGCGCATGATTGCCTCGCTGTCCGACATGCACGAATTGCTGACCGAATTCCCGCCGTCGCGCCGGCGCCTCAGCTACGGCGCCGCCGTAAAGGCCTGCGAAGCGGCGCGTGCTGGGGAAATCTCGACCGAAGCGGCGCGCGATGCGCTGATCACCTTCGCGGTGACGGCAGGCATCCTGTGGCCCGCCGAGCAGCCGATCATTTCGGTGAAGCCGGTGGCAAGGGGCTATGGCGGCTTTGCCGCCTGATCCCAATTCCCATCTAGTCCTATTCGTAGCAGCCCGCCGGCCTTCGGCGGGCTTTTCTATTCCGGCTTGGCAGCGGCCACCGGCGCGGCTTCTGCATTCGGCGCGGCGGGCGCGAGCGCGGCGACGAAAGGATAGGCGAACTGCTGGTGGTAGAGCTGCGGCACCGGGTCGTCGACGCCGTATTTTTCCGGCATCCGGTCGGGCATCAGCAAGGTGCCGCCGATCAGGTCGAGGAACGGCAGCTGTGCGGCGAAATTCTTGTCATAGGCCTTGCGTTCATTGGCATGGTGCCAGTGGTGGAATTGCGGCGAGGCAATGAGCCATTTCAACGGCCCGAATTTGATGCGGGTGTTGGAATGGATGAAGACCGACTGCCAATGGTAGATCAGCACGTAGATCAGGACCGCCTCGCTGGAGAAGCCGAGCGCAAACAGCGGCACGTATGAAGCCGACTTGGTCATGATCTGGTCCACCGGGTGGACGCGGTGGGCCGCAAGCCAGTCCATCTCCTCGATCGAATGATGGACGGCGTGGAAACGCCACAGAAACGGCACCGCATGGAAGATGCGATGCGCCACATAGAAACCGATATCGGCAATCACCAGCGCCTCGATCGCCTGCAGCCAAAGAGGTTGCGATTGAACCGCGCTCGTAAGCGCCACGGGAACGAAGCGCCCGACCAGAAGCATCGCCGCGCCGACCACCGCCAGCATGCCGAATTTGACGACGATACCGTTGAAGAAAAGGTAGAAGACGTCGTTCAGCCAGTGCCGGCGCGTCATCGCCTGCTCGCCATGCAGCGGCAGGAGCTGCTCCAGCGGAATGAAGATGAGGGCGACGATCAGCACCGCCTTGAGGTCGATCAAATCGAACACGGTCACTCGCGAGTATCGGCCAGAGCATTTCACCGTTTCACGAAACCGGCGAACCGCTCTGTTTCTTTGTTTTCACGCAATTCCGACGGAAAGCCGTTTCACACTTTTCCTGGAATTGCTTCAGGTCAGCCGCCGACACTAGCGGTGAGGGATGAATGGACGGTTGATGATGTGCCTCGCATTCTCACGGCGCGGCTGTTAGCCCGAGAAACTTTTCGATCGCTGCGTGAAACACCGCCAAGCCGCTACAAGCCTTTGTTCTTACGCAATTTCGCAGGGAAGACCGAACTTGCTCTAGTGGACCACACGCACCGCGTCGCCGGCATGCCCGCCGCGCGGGCTGAAGCTTTCGAAGCTCACCTGGTCGCGGCCGTTGGACTTGGCCTTGTAAAGGTGCCGATCGGCAATCTGGAACATGCTGGCATAGGTTGTGGGTCCGCTGAAGGCGATGCCGCCGATGCTGACCGAGAGCGGCCAGGGGCGCCCGTCGGGCGCGAACTCGGCCTCCCGAATGCGGCGCCTGATGGATTCGGCGACCAGGAACGAGCGCGCCGCATCTGCGCCGGGCAGGAAGACCGCGAATTCCTCGCCCCCAATGCGCCCGACAATGTCGGCGCCATGCAGTTGGCCCTTGATCGTCATGGCGATCAGCTTGAGCGCTTGGTCGCCGCAATCGTGACCGAGGCGGTCGTTGATCGACTTGAAGTGGTCGGCATCGACAATCAGCAGCGCACCCGTGTCGGCGACCGCATGGCTGCGCGCCTGGTCGAGATAGGCCTCGACCAGCATCGAGAAGGCGCCGCGGTTGAAGACCGTCGTCAGGCTGTCGGTCGCGGCAATGACGCCGAGCTCCTTCTGGGCGATCGCCAGCTGGCGCATCTTCCACATCAGGAAGAACAGGAAGGAGCCGCCGAGGATCAAGGGCAGGAAGAGATCCGTGAGCTGCGCCCAACGCAGCGCCTGTGGCGACAGCGAGGGGAAATTGAAGGAATCGACGAAGAAGGCCGCGGCAATGAAAAAGGCGGTGCCGGCGGCGGTTACCACCACGACCCTGCCCCAGCTCGTCGGGGACAAATCGATGCGCATGCCATTGCTCCCGTTGCGTCATGCCATCTTGCCGTGGGAAGGCAAACGAACTGCTAATATGTGGGGCCGCGTCGCCAACGTGGTTAATTCCCGCCCAGCAGCCGCTCGGCTGGCGCAACCGGCAAGCCCGCGACGCCAGAAAGCCCGCCACGCCAGAAAGCCCGCCACGAATGTGGCGGGCTTTCCGACTGGCCGGAGGTTCTCGTCAGCGCACCGCCGGGGGTGGCCGGCGATGCGCTAGGAGAGTGCCGCAGAGCCTCACGGCTGGTCCGACACTCCTGGCTGGGCCGTTGCCGGACGCCGCTTGACGCGGCAACGGGAACGGCAGGCACTCAGACCTGACACATGATCGCAGCCGAACTCGGCGCGGACCATGCCTGGTCTTTTGCTCGATGCATGTCTTTGCCCCAAAACCGCTGCGCACTTTTGGGCGACATGCATCAGCGGCGCGCGATCATCAGGCAAAGCTGCCTGAGCTGGGCATCATAAGTGCCTTCGCTCGCAAGCACGTCAACACAGCGCTTCTTCATGCGCGTGAGGTTGCTGCCGGTCAGCTGAGCCACGGAAGCCGGCGGTTTGGATCCTGGCGTTCCGGGTGTGCCCGGGGTGCCAGGCGTCCCGGGGGTGCCTGGTGTTCCTGGGGTACCCGTGCCGATCCCGACGCCGAGACCGAGCCCAACGCCATTGCCGACATTGGCGCCGAGACCCGCGGTGACGCCGTTGCCGACGTTGGCGCCAAGACCAGCGTTGATGCCGCCGGACCCGCCGACCGAAGCACCTGCGCCGGCGGTAACGCCATTCGATCCGCCGATCGAAGCGCCGGCGCCGGCATTGACGCCACTCGAGCCGCCGACCGAGGCGCCCAAACCGGCGTTGACGCCGCCTGAGCCACCGATAGATGCGCCGAGACCGGCATTAACACCGCCGCTGCCGCCGACAGACGCGCCGACACCGACGCCAATTCCGCCGCCAGCATTCGCCGGAATGGCGAAAATAGCGACAATTGCGCCACTGACTAATGTTCTAGCGATTTTCTTGGAAATACTAGACATGGCACTCTCCTCTGTGGACACACTATTTTCTGCGCTGCATCACAGGAGAACCACCTCTGGTTCAGATGACAGCGTACGAGGAGACACGTGCCGAGTTTCACATGAGTTTCTTTATTTTTTTGATGAAGACAGCCATAGTTTGTATTTATTATATCGTCGTTTTAAAAAAATAGACGATTTTTCTTTAATATTTAAATTTCTATCGAATTCATAAACGGAACTCGACCGTGAGTGCGCGACCTCGCGGCATCATTGCGGCATGACTAGAGCCGCGCGATCGGCGCCATCGTCACGACTGTTCAAACCGTGGAAATTTCTTGAGATACGCGCGTCAGGCGTAAGCACGCCCTTCCTCGGAGCGCTGGAACAGCATCAGGTCAAGCGGCACCGAGGGACGGCCAAGCATCGTGAGAACCATATGCGCCTGGCCGCGATGATGGGTCTGATGGTTGAAGAAATGGCCGAGTGCCGGCGACAACCGCTGCGAGACGGTGCGCATGTCGACGGTCATGTAGGAGAAACGGCCGGCAATCGCCTTCTCGCTCATGCCATCCATCCAGTCGACGATCCGCTTGTCTTCGGCCACGCGCGCCGATTTGAGGACCGGCAACGCGCGATAGAGGATGGTTGCCGTGTTCGAAGGCGCATCGCCCTCGCCGGTGAAGCGCTTCATCCAGACGCGATCGACGGCAAGCAGGTGGTTGAGCGTGCCCAGCATCGAGCCGAAGAAAACGCCGACATCGCGGCCGAGCTCTTCCTCGGCAAGATCGGCAGCGGCATCGTAGAGGCGCCCGTTGGCCCATTGATTATAGGTCGCGAACATCATGAAATGCTGTTTCATTCTTCCACCGCTCACAACCGAATCCCGGCTCTAAGTAACCCGCAGCAAGGGACCCGCCAATGACCATTGTTCTTTATGACCTCGTCGGCCGTGACGCCGCCCGCCCATTCAGCCCGCATTGCTGGAAGACCAAGATGGCGCTCGCCCATAAAGGGCTCACCGCCACCAAAGTGCCGACCCGCTTCCTGGAAGTGCCCAAGATCGAGGGCGGCATGTCGAAGACAGTGCCGGTGATCCGCGACGGCGAGCGCGTGGTGGCCGATTCCTTCGCCATCGCGCTCTATCTCGACGAGGCCTATCCGGACCGGCCGACGCTGTTTGGCGGCGAAGGCGGCAAGGCGATGGCGCGCTTCATCGAGCGCTGGTCGCAGCTAACCATCCATCCCTATGTCGCGACGGTGGCGCTGACCGACCTGCATGCGATGCAGGACGAGGTCAACGGCGCCTATTTTCGCGAGAGCCGCGAGCAGCGTTACGGCAAGTCCCTGGAAGAGGTCATCGCTGGCCGCGACGCCGGGCTTTCGGCCTTCCGCGCCGCGCTTGAGCCGCTGCGTGCGACGCTCGCGCTCCAACCGTTCCTCGGCGGCGCCACGCCGTTGTTTGCCGATTACATCGTGTTCGGCGCGCTGCAATGGGGCCGCGTCGCTTCGCCCTACAAGCTGCTCGACGACAGCGACCGCGTCGCGCAATGGTTCGAGCGCTGCCTCGACCTGCATGGCGGGATCGGCAGGGAGGTCGCCGCGGCGGCGTGATCTCGCCGGCTATTTTGCCTCGCCCTTGTCGACCAGCTTGACGCAGATCGGGTCGCCCTTGGCCACGGGCGCGCATTGCCACTCCGGGCCAAAGCCGAAATTCTGATCGCGCAGGGGATGAAACAGCGCCGCGTAGCCGATCAGAGCAAAAACCGCGGCCATCAAAAGAATGCCGGCAATGTCGCCACGTCTGAAATGAGGCCAGCGCATCGCCTCGAACTCCGCAGCCACGGGCACCGGCATTCACAGGCCGGCGCCAACACAGCCGTCTAATTATCCCGCAAACAACGGCTCTTGGCCAGATGCCGCCTCCCCTTGGCAAGGCGTCGGGCGGCTTGTATAGAGCCCGCCACTCCAATTTCCATTTCCAAGAATAAGGACGACCAATGGCGATCGAACGCACCTTTTCCATGATCAAGCCGGACGCGACCCGGCGCAACCTCACCGGCGCCATCACCAAGATGCTGGAAGACGCCGGCCTGCGCGTCATCGCTTCGCGCCGCGTATGGATGAGCCGCCGCGAGGCGGAAGGTTTCTACGCAGTCCACAAGGACCGTCCGTTCTTCGGCGAGCTGGTTGAATTCATGTCGTCGGCGCCGACGATCGTCCAGGTGCTGGAAGGCGAGAACGCCATTGCCAAAAACCGCGAAGTGATGGGCGCCACCAACCCGGCCAACGCCGCAGAAGGCACCATCCGCAAGGTGCATGCGCTGTCGATCGGCGAGAATTCTGTGCATGGCTCCGACGCACCGGAAACCGCCGCGCAGGAGATCAAGTACTGGTTCTCGGACACCGAGATCGTCGGCTGAGCCGCAAGGACTCGGACAGATCAAAACGGCCCGGCTCGACCGGGCCGTTTTTGCTTGACGAGTACGGTCTCGCCAAGTCGACACATGCTTCAGACAGCGGCGCCGCATATCCGGACGATCGTCCTGCTGAAGCGTATCCATGAAGCTCTTTTCCGCTGGCATCTTCGGTGAAAAACGATCGGCAGGCACCTGCGGCGCATGCGGTAGCCAACGGGATCAAAAGCCTGGCCCGTTCCAGGCACTTATTTTTATGAAATGTCGTTTCCACCGCCTGTTTTCTGGCGGCATGGATTAAATTGAACCTGTCCGCCTCCTGCGGATGGGAGATGCCTTCGACCATGACCAGCACCATTCCCGGTTTCTTCCAGGGCACGGAGATGCCATCCGCAAGCTGGTGGGAAGCGCTGTGGCCCGATCCCGCCGGCGTGCTCGCGGCAACAGATTTCAGGCCAGGCCTAGACGCGGTCGACCTCTGTTGTGGCGATGGCTGGTTCACGCTGCCTATGGCGCGGCTTGCCGAGCACGTCACCGCCATCGATATCGATGCCGGGCAGCTCGACCTCGCCCGACACCGGCTTGCCGGCTGCGGCATCACCAATTGCGAATTCGTCACCGGCGATGCCTATGGGCTTGCCGGCCTGGTATCGCGGCCGGCCGACTTCATCTTCATGGCCAATGCCTTCCATGGCGTGCCCGACCGACCGCGACTGGCGCGCGCAGTCGCCGCGGTCCTTTCCCCGGCAGGACGCTTCGTCATCGTCAACTGGCACCAGCGTCAGCGCGAGACGACGAAGGTGCTGGGTGAACCGCGCGGGCCGAAAACCGAGCTCAGGCTCTCGCCGGAGCAGACTATCGCGGACGCCGAAGCAGGCGGCCTGCGGCTGATGGCGCTTGTCGATGTGCCGCCCTATCACTACGGCGCGGTGTTTGAGCTAGCGCAGTAGGAGGAAATGGAGCTCGGATCGGCGCCGACACATTCCCAATGCCCTTACGGCCTATTCACCTTCCCCGTAGCGGATGACCTCGACCTTTTCCTTGGTGATCAGGCAGCTGCTGGCCAGCGCCTTGATCTCAGGGATCAGCGCGTCGATCTTTTCCGGCGCGTCGACGATCTCGACGACGATCGGGAGATCCTGCGACAGCCGCAGGATCTTGGCGGTGTGAAGCACGCTTGAGCGACCGAAGCCGAGCGGGCCCCTCAGCACCGTGGCGCCGGCCATGCCGGTTTCGCGCGCCTTGATGACGATCGCCTCATGCAGTGGCTTGCCGTCGGCCGACCTGTCATCCTCGCCGAAGAAGATCCTGAGCAGCACGCATTGCGTGGGAACTTCCATGTCTTCCTCCCGTTTCAACGGTTGATCCTGGCGGCCATGGCGTAACCCATCCAGGCGGAGGCGAGCGACAAGCCGACCACACTGACAAGATAGGTCGCGGCTAGCCCAACGTCGCCCTCCAGGAGCAGGATAAAGGTGTCGAGGCTCATCGCCGAGAAGGTGGTGAGGCCGCCGCAGAAGCCGGCCATGACGAAGGCGCGGCCGGCAGGCCCGACCATGAGGCGGCCCTCCGGGCTCGTCAGAGTGGCGAAGAACACGATCAGCCACGAGCCGACGACATTGACGAAGCCGGTCGAGTAAAGCGCGTCCAGGCCGAGCTGCGAGACGATGACATAGCCGGACAGGAAACGCGCCAGCGAGCCGATCGCGGCGCCGCAGCCGACGGCCATATAGAGGCGCAACGCCATCTGTCTGTCGTTTGTTGCCATGACTCTACCCCGCCAGCCCGATGGCCGAGCCAGCCGTCCACAGCACGACCCAGAAGCCGAAAGCGACGGCAAGCACGCATAATGCCGACGAGGCAACGACGTTTAAGACGGCGAGACGCCCCTCGCCCCCGATGGCAAGGTTCAATGTCTGCAGGCAGAAGGAGGAGACCGTGGTGTAGCCGCCGAACAGGCCGACCACGATCAGGTCGCGGAGGACGTCGCTGGCGAAGATGCCGCCATGAACCCGCGCGACGCCGGCAAAGGCGCCAATGGCGACCGCGCCGGAGACGTTGACCAGCAGCGTGCCCCATGGAAAGGTTTCGCCGACGCGGCGGCCGACAAGGCCCGACAGGAAGAAGCGGGAAATGCCGCCGAAGAAGCCGCCGATCAGGACCAGGGCACAGGCCGCAAGGGTCATCGCTTCACATGCCTTTCCAAATGCGATTCCGTTGCGGGAATCACGTCACATATCCATTTTTCGCAATTCCGGACGGAAAACCGCAGTGCACTTTTCCTGGAATTGCTCCAGTCAGGCACGGTGCGAGCAGGAAAAACAAATCCTGCCGCGCGCAAGCACGCCTGGCAGGAGTCATCAGCCCAAAGGGCGGTTTCGGGGGAACCCCATCCCCATTTTTCGAGGACGCTAAACGGTCGCCTCGATGCGGTCAATCGGCTCGTATCATCATGATCGTCATCGGCCCGGCGTTGAGCGGCTCGATCAGATGGCGGCTGTCGGGCACGAACAGCAACCGCTCCCCAACGACGATGCGTGCCTGCAGCGTATAGATCCGGCCCCGCCCGATCGCCTTTGGGTCGAAGCCGATCTCGAACCTGATCGGAACCTGCCCGGCGGGCGCTATCCTACGCCTGGCGATCACGGCTGGCGGCCTGTCGGCCAGCGAGATGTCGGCGAGTTCCACCATCAGCACGGCATCGGGCGGCAGCGCGATGCGCTCGCGATAGGTCACCTCGCCGGCAATGGTCTTTTCGCCAGCATTGGTGATCTTCGGCACGGCAAGCACCCCAACCACCAACGGCACCAGCCCGAAGATGAAGAACTCCGCGATCCTGTCCAGCACGGGATTGCTCCGCCAAGCAAATCAAACCGATGAGCAAGCTTGGGTCGGATTGCGGTCGTTCGATGGCGTGGGGATGTTATTCGCCGGATTTCGTCCAGCGGCCGGCCGCCTTGTCGTCGGCTTCCTTGGCTTCGACCCAGCCGCCTTGCGAGCCATCCACAAGATGCTCCTTCTTCCAGAAGGGGGCGCGCGATTTCAGATAGTCCATCAGGAAATTCGCCGCCTCGAAGGCCGCCTGCCGGTGCGAGGACGCCGCCACCACCAGCACGATGTTTTCGCCCGGCGCTATCTTGCCGTGACGGTGAATGACGGTCAGTCCCTGCAGCGGCCAGCGGCCGGCGGCCTCCGCCGCGATACGGCCGATCTCGGCCTCGGCCATGCCGGGGTAATGTTCGAGCTCGAGCGCCGACAGCGTGCCTTGCTCGTCGCGGCACAGGCCGGAGAACGTGACGACGGCGCCGATGTCGGCGCGGTCCCTGGTCAGTGCCGCAATCTCGGCGGCAACGTCGAAATCTTCGCGCTGGATGCGGATGGCGGGCACGATCGCGCCGGCCATCTCAGCCCCCCGTCATCGGCGGAAACAGCGCGATCTCGCGCGCGCCCGCTATTCTTTCGCGGTGGCTGACATGTTCCTGGTTGATGGCGACGCGGATGACGTCGGGATATTGCAGCGCGTGCTCATATTCCTCGCCGCGCGCCTTCAGCCAGCGCAGGAGGTCGGCCACCGTTTCGATGCCGGCCGGCAGGTCGACGTCCTCTTCGGGCTTGCCGATGCGCTCGCGCACCCAGGCGAAATAGATGAGCTTCGTCGACATCTCACTCGTCCATGATGTGCTTCAGGCCGGCGCGGAAATAGTCGTAACCGGTGTAAAGCGTGACGAGGGCCGCCACCCACAGCAGCACCAGGCCGGTCTGCGTGGTCAGCGGGAAGATCTTGTCGCCGGCGGGACCGGCGAGCAGGAAGGCGATGGCCACCATCTGGATGGTGGTCTTCCACTTGGCGAGTTGGGTGACCGGCACCGAGACCTTCAGCGCCGCCAGATATTCGCGCAGGCCCGAAACCAGGATCTCGCGGCACAGGATGATGATCGCCGCCCACAGCGACCAACCGGCAATGCCGGCATGGCGATCGGTGTCGGCGGCCAGAAGCAGCAGGCAGGTGGCGACCAGCAATTTGTCGGCGATCGGATCCAGCATCTTGCCGATGTTGGAGGTCTGCTGCCAGGCGCGCGCAAAATAGCCGTCGAAGTAATCGGTGACCGAGGCGAGCAGGAAAATGACCAGCGCCGACCAGCGGGCGAAGTCCGAAGACTTCAGATGGCCCTCGAGGAAGAAGCACAGCACGACCAGCGGCACCGCGACGATGCGGGCGTAGGTGAGGATGTTCGGCAGGTTGAACGCGCGCTGGGCCATGTGGTCTCGGGAAACTCCTGCGTCTGTCGTACTCAAATCAGAAGCCAATGTAGGGGGTCAACAGGCGAGATTCGATTGACCAGGGAAAAATGGCGTGAGGTTAGCGCGAGGCGCTCCCCCCGCGACCTCTCCTCAGCTCTCGTGAAAATGATTGTAGACGAGCTTCGCCACGTGCTCGGAAATGCCGTCGACCTTGACCAGGTCCTCGACCGCGGCGCGGCTGACGGCCTTGGCGGTGCCGAAGGCGAGCAGCAGCGCGCGTTTGCGGCCCGGCCCGATGCCGGCGATCTCGTCGAGCGGGCTCTTCACCATCTCCTTCTTGCGCCGGGCGCGGTGCGAGCCGATGGCGAAACGGTGCACCTCGTCGCGCAGGCGCTGGACGAAGTAGAGCACCGGGTCGCGCACCGGCAGCATGAAGGAGTCCCTGCCCTTGACGAAGAAGCGCTCGCGGCCGGCGTCGCGATCCGGCCCCTTGGCGATGCCTATGGCCACGACCCTGTCCTCGATGCCGAGATCGGCGAGGATCTGGCGCACCGCTGTCATCTGGCCCTGGCCGCCGTCGATCAGGATCACGTCCGGCCAGGCCGGGAAGCTGCCCGTGCCGGTGACCAGATCTTCGTCGCCGGCATCGTCCGTGGCTTCCGCGCCTTCGGGAGATTTCTGCTCGTCGCCATGTTCCTTGAGCAGTCGCGAAAAACGCCGCTGCATGACCTCGCGCATCATGCCGAAATCGTCGCCGGGCGTGATGTCGGTCGAGCGGATGTTGAACTTGCGGTACTGGTTCTTCACGAAGCCTTCCGGGCCGGCGACGACCATGGCGCCGACCGCGTTGGTGCCCATGATGTGCGAATTGTCATAGACCTCGATGCGCACCGGCGGCTTTTCCAGGCCGAAGGTCTCGGCAAAGCCTGTGAGCAGCCGCGCCTGCGTCGAGGTTTCGGCCAGCCGGCGACCAAGCGCCTCGCGCGCATTCTGCAGCGCGTTGTCGGTCAGGTCCTTCTTCTCGCCGCGTTGCGGCACGGAGATCGCGACCTTGCGGCCGGCGCGGGTGGACAACGCCTCGGCGAGCAGTTCCTGCTCCTGCGCGGCCTGGGACAAGAGCAGCGTGCGCGCCGGCACCTTGTCGTCATAAAACTGCGCCAGGAACGAGCCCAGCACCTCCGATGCTTCCAGCGCCGGATCGGCCTTGGGGAAATAGGCGCGATTGCCCCAGTTCTGGCCGGTGCGGAAGAAGAACACCTGGATGCAGACCTGGCCGCCTTCCTGGTGGATGGCGAAGACATCTGCCTCGTCAACCGTCTGCGGGTTGATGCCCTGATGGCTCTGCACGTGCGAGAGCGCCGCCAGCCGGTCGCGGTAGATCGCGGCGCGTTCGAAGTCGAGGTCCTCCGAAGCCTGCTGCATGGCGGCGGAAATCTCGGTCTTGACCTTCTGGCTGCGGCCGGAGAGGAAATCCTTTGCCTCGGAGACCAGCTCGGCATAGCCCTCCTGCGAGATCTCGCCGGTGCACGGGCCGGCGCAGCGCTTGATCTGGTAGAGCAGGCAAGGCCGGCTGCGGTTCTCGTAGAAAGAATTGGTGCAGCTGCGCAGCAGGAAGGCGCGCTGCAGCGAATTGATGGTGCGGCCGACCGCGCCGGCCGACGCGAACGGGCCGAAATAGTCGCCCTTGCGCGAGCGCGCGCCGCGATGCTTGTAGATGCCGGGCGACACATGGTCGCCGCTCAACAGGATGTAGGGGAACGACTTGTCGTCCCGCATCAGGACGTTGAAGCGAGGCCGCAGCCGCTTGATGAGGTTGGCCTCGAGCAGCAGCGCCTCGATCTCGGTGCGGGTGACCACGAACTCCATCGTCGAGGTCTCGCGCACCATGCGGCCGATGCGGGCGGTGTGGAAACGCCCCTGCGCGTAGTTGGTGACGCGCTTCTTCAGGCTGCGCGCCTTGCCGACATAGAGCACGTCGCCGGCGGCATTCATCATGCGGTAGACGCCGGGTGCGTTGGGCAGCCGCTTGACCAGGGTCTGGATCACCTCGGCGCCGAGCATGCCGTCGGCATCGCCGGCATGCGGCGTCCAGTCGATCGCGGTGAAGGCGACATCGGGACCGGCGGGCATGGCTTCCGGCTCGACGATCTCCTCCGCCGCCTCGTCCTCTAGATCGAGATCGGGCGGCATGTCGTCGGCGGGGCCGCCGCCTCTGTGCTTATGGGTTGTGGGACTCATTCCACCATGCCTGTCACATCGGGCGTCTGCCATGCAAGATGCTGGCCGCCATCGAGCGCGATCATCTGGCCTGTGACCGAGCGCGCCTGCCAGAGGTAGCGGATGGTGGCGCCGAATTCCGACAATTGCGGGCCGCGCTTCAGGATCAGGCCTTCCACTTGGCTTTCGAAATCGCGGTCATCCTGGCGCGCATTCTTCAAGGTCGGGCCTGGACCGATGGCGTTGACGCGGATGCGGGGGCCAAGCGCCTGCGCCAGCATCTCGGTCTGCGTCCACAGCGCCGACTTCGACAGCGCATAGGAGAAATAACGCGGCGTCGGCCGCCAGACGCGCTGGTCGACGACATTGACGATCAGGCCCTCCTCACGCTCGGGCAAGGCGCTGGCAAAATTCTGCGCGAGCAGCGCCGGGGTCTTCACATGGATGGCGAAATGGCGATCCCAGGCCTGCCAGTCGAAATCCTCGACACTGTCGTCAACGAACAGAGAGGCGTTGTTGACGAGCAGCGTCACCGGCCCGAGCGCTGCCTCGGACTGGCCGATAAGGTCGCTGACGGCATTCATGTCGGTGAGGTCGGCCACGACCACCGCAGCGCGGCCGCCCTCGCCCTTGATCTTGGTCGCCAGGACCTCGGCCTCGGCGCCTGACTGGTTGGCGTGGATGGCAACGGCAAAGCCATGCGCGGCAAGGTCCTCGACGATCGCCTTGCCGATCCTTTTGGCTCCTCCCGTCACCAGCGCGACGGCGGCGGCTTTGATCATGTTGTAAATCCTCAATCGGCTTCACGATTCCGCGAAGCCGGCACAATATGACCGACCAAGCGTTAAATGCCATTTCCACCTGGGGCAGGAATGTGGCGAAGCGGGCCGGGCGCGTCACTTTCGGACCCGGATTCGGGCGCGACGTCATCGCAATATAGGTCGCGCCATCCCTTGAACCAAGCGGTGTGCAGCGCAACATGTTTAGCCTGCTGACATTTCGCTGTTGCGAAGATGCAACGTCAATTTTCGGCCTCATTCGCGCCAGGGAATGACCCAAGTTCAGGTTCGCTTCAGCCGCATTTCAGCACGACATTTGGAACCGTAGAGCGCCAGGCCCGTTTATCCCCCCGGACGGGCCGGGGCGTTCAAGGACAAACAAGCCTAAGTGTCTTGTGGCTTAAGGAGTATAATAATGAAGACCAATCTCAAATTCGCGCCGCTCGCCGCCGCGCTCGGGCTTTTCGCCTTCGCCGGCACCGCGTTTGCCGCGGACGTCGTTTCTGAAGAGCCGCCGGCTCCCGCCCCGGTTGCTGAACTTCCCGTCGCTGCGTGGGCCGGCCCCTATGCCGGTATCAACCTGGGCTACGGCTTCGGCGGTCACGCCAACGCCAAGGACCAGGGCGTCAATGTGAAGACCAAGGGCTTCATCGGCGGCGTTTTCGGCGGCTACAACTGGCAGCAGGAAAACTTCGTGTACGGCGCTGAAGCCGACCTCGGCTATAACGGCACCAAGGGCTCGAGCAACGGCATCGACGCCAAGTCGGGTCTCGAAGGCTCGCTGCGCGCCCGCCTTGGCTACGCCGTGAGCCCGGAAATCCTGCTCTACGGTACGGGCGGTGTTGCCGCCAAGAACCAGAAGATCAATGACAGCTTCACCGGCGTCAACGACAGCAAGGGTGTTGTCGGCTGGACCGCTGGCGCCGGTACCGACATCAAGATCACGGACAACGTGTTCGGCCGCGTCGAATACCGCTACACCGACTTCGGCAGCCACAGCTTCGGCAACGAGGGCAAGGTCAAGTCCTCGGACAACCGCGTCACCTTCGGCGTCGGTATGAAGTTCTAAGTCGTCAAAGCCAAGACACGGAAAGCCGGGCCTCGCGCCCGGCTTTTTTTGTTGGACTGCGCAGCTCAGGCTTTAACGCGTTTCGGCGGGCGAATGACCTGACGGCTGTTTCTGGAAGCCCTCATGGGTAGGAATGGACGGCAGCCGGTCCAGCCATTTCACCCGCGAAGGCATGAAGACCTGCGCGTCGGGCCGATAGTCGTCGGGGTCGGTCATAGTGGCGGCGTGAACGTGGATCTCGTGAGGCCATCTATCGGAACGGAAATAGAGCCTCGTGCCACAGGACGAGCAGAACCCGCGAAACGTCTTCGGGCCGCTTTCATAGTGCCTGATGTCGCCGGTCCAGCTCACCTGTTCCCGCCTTAGTCCGAGGAGGGCGGTGATGGGAGAGGACGTGGCGCGCTGGCAATCGGCGCGGTGACAGACAAGGTTGCGTGTGACCTCCCCGCAGTAGGTCCAGGTGACCGCGCCGCACATGCAACGTCCTGTCAGCGATGTCATTGCGTCTTCCCTGGCCGTGCGTTCGTCAACGCCAGCGAAGCCATGCTGACACATCGCGGTCCAGAAAGCGGTAAACCAGCGGCTTACGCGCGCTGCTTTGCGACCTTGGCTGGCTGCATTTTCGGCGGCAGCGTCTCGACGAAAGCCAATGCGCGATCTAGCCAGCCGGCGAGATCGGCATCGCTCGCAGTGCCTTCCGGCGCGACACGGATGTAGCCTTCCATCGAGCGCCCGCCCATCTCCATCGGGCTCGCATAAGGATGGGCGGCCGCGGCCGCATGCGCGGCTTTGCCGACGCGCACCAAGAGCCCGCGCTTCGAGGTGCCGATCAGCATGTTGCCGTTGATCATGAAACAGGTGCCGCCGAACATCTTCTGCTCGGTGAAAGCGCGCCGGCCGAGGGCGGCGCGCAGGCGCTCGACCACCGGGTCGGGCGCGCTGGTTTGAAGCTTTGGCATGCTCACGCCTTCCGCGATTTGGATGGCGTCAGGCAAGCACGAAAACGGGTGGCGGTTCAAGCTGGCGCGGGGCCGAGGCTGCCAATCTCCTCCACAAGGGTGGAGATCAGCTGCGTCTACCCCGGCACACAGCCCTTCAATTCGGGAAACTTCTCATCGAACCGCGCGGCCCAGCGCACGAGCCGGCCGCGGCCCTTTTCCCATTGGCCGGAAAAGCGCAGCGCGAGATAGCCGAGGGTGGCGCGCAGCGCCATCTGGCCGGCGGTGATCTTCTTCGGCAGTTTCGGCGGGTTGGCGTTGATGAGGTCGAGCGCCGTGGTGATCTTGGCCCACTGCCGGTCGAGCCAGGGCTGATAGACAAAAGTCTCGGGCCGCGTGCGCCGCTCATAGACCATCGACAGCGCGCAGTCGCAGATGCCGTCGGCCAGCGCTTCCAGCACTTCCGCCTCGAGCCGCTTGTCGGGATTGCGCGGGAACAGCGCGTTCTTCGACAACCGGTTGAGATGCTGGGTAATGGCGCGGCTGTCGTGGACGGTGCGGCCGTCGTCGAGCACCAGCACCGGGATCTTGCCGAGTGGATTGGCGGCGATCAATTCGGCCGGCTTGTCCTCGGTCTTGACCGGCACGAGGTCGATGGCGATGCCGGCATAGGCGGCGGCCATGCGGACCTTCGAACTGTAGGGAGAGGTGGAGGCGTAAAGCAGTTTGGGCATGATCGGTCCCTCGTTGTTTGCCGACACTGTTGACCGATCGGCGCCTTCGGGGCAACAGCCAGCCACGCGAAAACCGAATGGCCAATCGCTCGCAAACGCAGTCAAAGCCACGCAACAAAAAAGCTCCCGGAAGTTTGCCGGGATGGCAAAATTCCAGGAGCTTCAGGAGCGTGCGCTCCAATTTCGTCCGCCGCCATGCCGAACTGGCGAGAGGGGCGCCTGAGGCGCCCACCCTCACCTATCGCAGCCAGCCGAACGAGGCTACGCGATTACTTCTTGGCGGCCGGCTTCTTTGCCGGAGCTGCCTTCTTCACTGCAGCCGGTGCCTTGGCGGCGGCGGCTTTCACCGGAGCCTTGGCGGCGGGCTTGGCCGCAGCCTTGGCGGCCGGCTTCTTGGCGGCGGGCTTGGCCGCTGCCTTGGCCGCAGGCTTCGCCGCTGCCTTGACGGCGGGCTTGGCTGCTGCCTTCGCTACCGGCTTCTTGGCCGCCGGCTTGGCTGCTGCCTTGGCCGGAGCCTTGGCGGCTGCCTTCGGTGCCGCTGCCTTCTTCACTGCTGCAGGTTTCGCGGCAGCCTTAGCTGCCGGCTTCTTTGCCGGCGCTTTCGCCGCCGGCGCCTTGGTTGTCGTCTTTGCCATGCGATGCCCCTTGCGTTTTGCCTAAGGTCATGAGTGACCCGGCGTGTTCATGCATATCTGACTCGCGACTGTCTAGCCAGCGAAGCAACACAATGATTTTCAGTTATTGAATTTTGGTTACTCGAGACGCAGGATGATGCATGTCATCGCAAAATTGTGAGCGAATCTATCACTTTTCAAATGGCGACATGGAGGAGAGATCTTCCGGCAGCTTCTATCGCCGGATCATCCATGTGGAAGCCGGGAGATCTTATAACAGAATGTGAGCTATGCACTCGCAATAGATAACTGCTCCATCAACGCGAACTTGATCTTGTCCAGGGACAATATCTGCAGGTGAATCGACCCATGTCGGAGATGTCACCGCGACGAAAGCTTCGGATCATAAAGTGAGCTATGCGCTCACATTATTCGACTACAAGCTCAGGCTTGCGCTGCCGCGCGCGCATCGGTCAGGCGGCGTGCCGGTTGAGTCCGATGCAGATGGACGGCATAGGTGTCCCAGGGCAGCGATACGGCGATGGCGGCCAGCAAGCGACCGATCTCGCCGCGATGATAGCCGCCGTGCAGGACGACATGCGTCAGCATCTCCTCCCTGGTCATGCATCCCTGGTCGCCATCGGTGAAGGTAAAGGCGACCGGTTCCGCAAGCGCTTGTTCCGAAACGGTTTCGAGATAGTCGAGATACCAGCGGTCGGCCTCAGCCATCGCGGTGCGCAGCGCGGCAGGCGCCGGCGTCTCCTCGGTGTTGTCGCTCGCATAGCCATGAGTGACACCTGTCAGATGCGCGGCGAAGATGCGCGACACGACATGGATGTGGTTCATCAGCCTAATCGCCGCGTGATGCGCTTCTGCGTTGCTCGACCGATCGAGACTTGCGAGCTTTTCCACCAGCTCATCATTGGCCCATGCCTGATAGACAAGCAGGCTTTTCAGCAAGGTCTTGGCGCTCATAGGCGGTCTCCGTTCGTGGCGCCGGTCCAGGCGATTGCGGGTGCAAAACCGGGGCCGCTTTCCTGGAATTGCATTGGAATTGAATGTGAGTATCCTGTTTATATTCTCGGGGGACGGCCAGGATGTCTACTCGCATTGCAAAGCCAGCTCCGCGCATGCGCAAAGCGCCGCGCCAGGCGCGCTCGATCGCCACCGTCGAGGCGATCATCGAGGCCGGTGCTCGCGTTCTGAGCGAGCTCGGCTGGGCGGGCTTCAGCACCAACAAAGTGGCCGAGGCCGCGGGTGTCAGCATCGGCTCGCTCTATCAGTACTTTCCCGACAAGCTCGCTTTGGTCGAAGCGATTCGGCGCCGCCACTTCGATCAGGTGCTGTCCGTGATTCGCGAAGCGGCGGCGGATCGCAAGCCGCTCAGGCAGTTCGCGCGCGAACTTGTGCGCGGCATGATCGCGGCGCACTCGATCCATCCGACACTGCACCAGGTGCTGCTCGACGAGGCGCCCGGCGACCGCGGCTCACGCGCCGCGCATGCCTCGTTCCAGGCGCGCTACCTCGAACATTACACGGCGGCGGTGGCGCAGTATCGCCGACGCCTCAAGGACACCGAGACGATGGCGCGCGTTCTGTCCTCGGCGATCGAGGGCGTGATCCACAACGCGGCGCGCCGCGACATGCTCGAAGCGCCGGACCTGCAGAAGCAACTCGTCGAGTTGATCTCCGCCTATCTGTCGCCCGCGACGCGCTGACTGACCTGTAGCAACGCTGGCCAAGCTGACCTGCTCTCAATCCGCTTATCGAGCGGAGGCCGTGCCTCAACGCTCACCTCCGGCGCGACAATTTTTTTCGGACGCTGTCGATTCAGCCGACGCCTGTTCGTCGTATCATCGCAACCACACACCGAAGGAAAACACCGATGCGTTTCATGATGCTGATGATCCCCGGCGGCTACGCGACCGCCGCCCCCGACGTCAGGCCCGAAGCCGAAGCCGTGGCGACGATGATGAAATACAATGAAGAGCTGAAGCGCGCCGGCGTGCTTTTGGCGCTCGACGGACTGCATCCGCCGGCCTCCGGCGCGCGGGTCAGCTTCAAGGGCGGCAAGCCGACCGTGACCGACGGTCCCTTCGCGGAAGTCAAGGAAGTGCTCGGCGGCTACTGGGTGATCGACGTGCGCTCGCGCGCGGAAGCCGTCGAATGGGCGCGCCGTTGCCCGGCCGGCGAAAATGACGTCATCGAGGTTCGCCAGGTGTTCGAGATGAGCGACTTTCCCGAAGACGTCCAGAAGGTGGTCGATGGCTTCGACGAGCTCAAGGGTTGACGACCACCGCAACCCTGGAAGCGGTCTGGCGGATCGAGCAGCCGAAACTCGCCGCCAGGCTGACCCGCACTCTGCGCGATGTCGGTCTCGCCGAGGAGGTGGTGCAGGATGCCTTCCTGCTGGCGTTGGAGCGCTGGCCCCGGGACGGCGTCCCGGATAATCCGGCGGCATGGCTGACACGCGTCGCCACCAACCGGGCGCTCGACCGGCTGCGCCGCACCGTGCGGATCGACGGCAAGCACCAGCAGCTTGCCATCGACCTCGCCGAACTGGAACGCCGGATGCCCGACATCGAGGCGGCACTCGACGAGGACATCGACGACGATCTGTTGCGGCTGATGTTCACGGCCTGCCATCCGGTGCTGCCGGCAGAGCAGCGCGCGGCACTGGCGCTGCGCATGCTGGGCGGTCTGTCGACGCCCGAGATCGCACGCGCCTTCCTGGTGCCGGAAGCCACGGTCGCCCAGCGCATCGTGCGCGCCAAGCGGGCGCTGCGCGATGCCGAGATTCCATTCGAGACTCCGGGCGGCGAGGAACGCGCCAAGCGCCTCGGCGCCGTGCTCGAAGTGATCTACCTGATCTTCAACGAAGGCTATGTCACGTCCTCCGGACCGGACTGGCTGCGCGCGGATCTGAGCAATGAGGCCATGCGGCTTGGCCGTCTGCTGGTGTCGCTGATGCCGGACGAACCGGAAGCGCTCGGGCTGCTTTGCCTGATGGAGCTCAACGCCTCGCGCTTCGCCGCCCGCACCGACAAAGCCGGCAACCCGATCCTGCTGCTCGACCAGGACCGCGGCCGCTGGGACTGGTCGCTGATCCGGCTAGGCCTCGATGGCCTCAACCGCGCCATGACGCTCGCGCCGACACCTGGCCCCTACCAATTGCAGGCGATGATCGCCGCATGCCACGCGCGCGCGGCAAATGCGGCCGACACCGACTGGATCGCCATTGCCGCCTATTACCAGGCGCTGGCCTTGGCCGCGCCCTCGCCCATCGTCGAAGTCAACCGTGCGGTCGCGGTCGGCATGGCGTTCGGCGCGGCGCAGGGCCTGGCCATCGCCGACGCGCTGCGCGACGAACCGCGCTTGAAGGAGACGCATCTGTTGCCGATAGTGCGCGGCGAGATGCTGGAGAGGCTTGGACGGCTGGAAGAAGCCCGCGCGGAATTCCGCCGCGCCGCTGAGCTGACCGGTAATGAAAGGGAGCGTGCCCTGTTGCTGGGGCGGGCCAATCAAACATTAAATCGCTGAAAGTCGGCCCCAGGGGCGTGTCGAGATTCAGGTCAGGCCGAGCCGAGAATGATGGCGTTCGAGAACCGGAGCGGAGCGTACTTAAGGTACGTGAGCACGAGCACCGGAAGCGCAGAACGCCGCCATTCGCAGGCCGGCATCACCTGAATATCGATGCGCCCTACCGCAGCACGCGGCAGCGGCCGTTATAGACCAGCCAGCGGTCGAAGCCGGAGACGCAGAACTCGACATTGTCGCCGATCGAGGCAAAACCCTGGCCTTCCTCGATCAGGTAGAAGATCGAGCGGTCGCGGCCGTCCGACAGGTTCACCGTGGCGCGGCAATAATGGCGGCCGATCGGCCATTCGTCGCTCGACGGCTCATAGCGATGCTGGCGGATGTTGCGGAAATCGGTGATCGCGACATCCGGCAGATGCGGCACATGATGCACCTGGTAGGAGAAGCGATCGGTGATCTTGCTCAGCACCCAGGCTTCGCCACAGACGCTGCCGTCGTCCCCGGAATAAGTGCTGAGATCCGCGGCCTGCGCCTGGGTCAAGCCCAGTGGAGCGGCAAACGGGGTGGACAGCGCAACAAGCGCGGCAAGAGCGGAATGGGCGAAGCGAGTCATGGCAGCCTCTCAAGGTCGGTTGTGCGCACTCTGCGGATTCGCTTGGCGGCGGTCAAGCGGTTGCGAAAACAATGGTTTCCGCAAAGCTTCGTTGCAACGGTGGCTGGCTAACTAGACCGCCGCCGCAAGCAGCAGCCCGCCAATGACGGCAAAATTGATAAGAAATGCATTGCGCTGCACCTGCCGCTCCGGCTCCTCGGCCGACCAGAACCGCAGCAGCGTGATATTGGTCGCCAGCGTGAAGACGACCAGCGCGCCGGCGGCAACGGGCAATGCGAAGCCAAACATCAGCATCAGCCCGGCGACGATCTCAATCGCCGAACCGGCGGCAAGCATCAGGGCCGGAGCTGCAAATCCCTGTCTCGCCAGGTAATCGCGCATCGCCTTGAATTTCACGAAATGCTCGATGCCGGCAAAAACGAACACGCCGCCGAGAAGGAGAGCGCCAAGCGCCTGGATGAGTTGAACATGCATGACGGCCTCCTTTCGACGACTTGTGTTTTTCGCTCAGTCATCGGGGACGAAAGCGGGATTGTAGACGACCTCCCACAGATGATCGTCAGGATCCTGGAAATAGCCGGCATAGCCGCCCCAGAAGGTCTTTTGCGCCGGCTTGACCACGCGGGCGCCGGCCTTGACGGCTTCAGCCATCACCGCGTCGACCTCGGCCTCGCTGCCGACATTGTGGCCGATGGTGAACTCGGTCGGGCTGCGGCCGCTTTGCGGCACCGTGGCGTCCCAGGCGATGTTGGCGCGCTCATAGACAGCGAACTTCATGCCGCCGGCAAGATCGAAGAAGGCGACCGCGCCATGCTCGAATTCGCGGCCGATGATGCCTTCGGTCGGCAGGCCAAGCCCGTCACGGTAGAATTTCAGGGACGCTTCCAGATCGTCGACGCCAAGCGTCAGCACAGTGATGCGCGCTTTCATTTCTGTCACTCCTTTCTATAATTGTGACCACGTCCGAGGGGTGTGGTCCAGCAAAGGCGCCCGAACGCCATCGAACCGGGCCTGTTTTTGCCACGACGGAGACCTCAGGCCTTGAAGATTTCGGCCAAAATGGCCGACGCAGCCGATCCGGTGGGCGTTGAGCCGGACGAAACCGGAGAGAAGATGGAAGCGGTTCTGGCGCAGACCACCGGCTTCTTTCGCGAGCGGCCAGCTGCCGGCCGGCTGGCCGGCATCTTTTCCGCTGTCTGGGTCCATCGCATGGACGAGCGAGCAGTGCCGCCCATCGTGATCACGCCGGATGCGACCATCGATCTGCAATGGATCGATGGCCGCTTCCGGGTCGCCGGTCCCGACAAGGAGCCGCAGATCGAGCGGCCCGCCGCCGGCGCCACCATCGTCGGCTTTCGCTTCCGGCCCGGCGCGGCTGCCGGCTGGCTTGGCGTGCCGGCCAGCGAGATCGTCGGCGGACGGCTCGCGCTTGCCGATTTGTGGGGCACGCGCAGCCGCGAACTGTCGGACCGCATCAAGGCTACGCCAGATCTCACCGACACGGTGCGGCAACTGGAAGAAACGATCGGCACGCATACGCAAGAGCGCAAGGCGCTCGACCCGCAGATGGCCAGGGCCTTCGCAGCCATCGACGACGGGCTGCCGCCGGATACGCCGCTGGTTCCCTTCCTGCTCGACCGGCTCGCCATGAGCGAGCGCACGCTGCGCCGGCGTTTCGAGGATGCCTTCGGCTACGGGCCCAAGACGCTCGACCGCATCCTGCGTTTCCACCGCTTCCGCCGCCTGCAGCGGGCGGGCGGCGAAACCTCGACCGCCTTGCTGGCGATCGAAGCCGGTTATGCCGACCAGGCGCATCTGATCCGCGAAAGCCGCCGGCTCTCCGGCGTGACGCCGGCGGCGTTGCTGGGCGCCGCGACTTAGAGCGGTTCAGCGTTTCACGGAATCGCCGAACCGCTCTAAGTCTTTGTTTTCACGCAATTCCGGACGGAAAACCGCTACACACTTTTCCTGGAATTGCTCTAGTCGGCGCGGTTGCGATTACTCGCCCGCCAGCCAGTCCATTGTCCAGCGTGACGGCCCCACGGCAAGCACCTTGTGCAGCGCCGGCAGCAACACCCGCAATTCGCCCTCCAGCGTATAGGGTGGATTGACCACCACCAGACCGCTGCCGTCGAGGCTGGGCTCGTTGGAAACCGGGCGGATGTCGAAGGCGATGTCGAGGATTTTTGGAATACCCGCTTCCTTCAACGCCGTACGGAAGGCGCTCACCGCCTTGCGGTCCTTGATCGGATACCAGAGCGCATAGATGCCACCCGGCCAGCGCCGGTAAGCCTTCTGCAGGCCGTCGACGAGACGCGGGAACTCTCCCTGCTCCTCGAAGGGTGGATCGATCAGCACGAGGCCGCGCTTTTCCTTCGGTGGCAGATGCGCGCCGAGCGCCAGCCAGCCGTCGAGCTCGATCACCCTTGCCTGGAAATCATCGGCGAGGACCGATTTCAGTTGCCCGGCATCCTTGGGATGCAATTCGATCGCCGTCAGCCGATCCTGATTGCGCAGCAGATGACGCACGATCAGCGGCGAACCGGGGTAGCGCCGGAGATTACCATCCGGATTTAGCGCCCGCACCGCCTCCAGATAGGGCTCAAGCAGCGCTGCCGATTTCGGTTCGAGCTTGGCCTCGAACACGCGGCCGATGCCGCCCTGCCACTCGCCCGTCTTGCCAGCTTCGACCGAGGCCAGATTGTAACGGCCGATGCCGGCATGGGTGTCGACAACGCGAAAAGCCTTGTCCTTCTGCTTCAGATATTCGACCAGGCGGGCAAGCACGGCGTGCTTGACGACATCAGCGAAATTGCCGGCGTGATAGGCGTGACGATAGTTCATGCGGCCCTCGCCCTAGATCCAAGAGATGGAGCGTGATGTCCTTCCGAAAACCGCTTCACACTTTTCGGCATCATGCTCTTGGCGCACCGTTGCGGCCCCAGCGCGGCGGTGGCGGCTGCGAATTGGGGTTCTGCGGATGGCTGCCGCCGCGGCCGAAGGCCAGCGACAGCACGAACCCGACCAGGCCGAGGCCTAGCAGCGCATAGCCCACCAGCCGCACCCTTTCGTCGATCGAACCGGCGCCGGCGCGCAGGATCAGGTCGACAGCACGCATGTCGATGCCGTCGGCGTCGCCCGGCCCGACGGTGAAGAGGTACAGGCCGGGCGTGACGGTCCCGATCACGCCGGCCTCGTCGCGAAAGATCTTGTCAGGCAGTTGCGGGCTGACCTGGCGCGGATTGTCGGTGTGGTTGAAGGAGAGCGTCGAGGCGAGCACCGTGCGCCCGCCGCCGGCCGCCGTCAGCGTCAGCAGCGTGCGCTGTTGACCGGCGATGCGTTCGGCCCGCGCGGTGAGATCGACCAGCACCCTGACCGGCGCATCGTTTGCCGTGAGTTGCACTGTCACCGGCCGGAAACGGCCGTTCTCATAGACGCGGTATATGCCGATCGGGTGGCCGGAAAAATTGCTCATCGCCCAGGGATAGAAGACGCCGATAGCGGCGCCGGCAATGAGCAGCAGAACCGAGAGAAGGCGCATTCAGGGGCGGACCTTGGAGCTATTTGTTTGGGTTCGCACGGTCGCGGATACGCTCCATCTCGTCCAGCAGCATTTCAAGGCCGAGATCGAAGGTCTTGTCGAATTCGGCCGTGTTGAAGAAGCGGCCGGCGGCGGCAATGTTGGGGAAGTCGCGGCTGAGCTGCTCGCTGCTCACGGGCGTGGTTGAGGATGGGCCCTTGGAGTAGCCGGAGGTTTCGTCGAGTATGGCGCCGCCCAGATAGTATCCGACAGCGCGGAACAGCCTGGCGGCCATCTCCTGATCGAAGCCGCCATCATTGAACAGGCCGACAATACCGTCGATATAGGCGAGGCAAACGGGCGAGTTCATCCGGTAGCTGAGGAAATAGATGGCGAAGGCCGGATGCTCGCGGCCGATGCGGCGATAGTCCTGCACAGCCATGCGCATCCGTTCGCGCCAAGGCAAATCCGGATCTGGCAGCTTTATCGAGCCTATCAGCCGATCGACCAGCGCCTCGTAGAGATGCGCCTGCGAGGGGAAGTGATGGTAGATGCTCATCGCCTCGCAGCCGAGCTGGGCCGCAAGCTTGCGCATTGAAAAGCCCGACAGCCCTTCCCGCTCGATGACCTCGAAGGCGGCATCCTCGATAAGTTCACGGGACAGTTTTCCGCGAGTTCGCTTTTTTTTGATCGATGAATCCATGGCGCCGCTTGACAACTTACACTGTAAGGTTCATTTTCACGCACACCTTACATCGTAAGGCTAACAAAAACCAGAGGAGAGAATAATGTCAGTCATTCGCGCAATCCACATCGTGCATTCCTGCCTTCGTTCCGCCTCGCTGCTTGCCGCCGCCGGCATGCTCGCCGCGACTTTGGCCACGACCGCCAGGGCCGACGACTATGACGCGGCCGTCAAGGACATCCAAGCCACCATGGGCGGCGTGCCCAGTTTCGTGAAGCAATTCCCTAAGGCCGGTCTGCCCGGCGCCTGGGCCGAGGTCAAGGCCATCGAGCTCAGCGACAAGACGGCGCTGCCGCCGAAAGTCAAATCGCTAATCTCGCTGGCGGTCGCGGCACAAATTCCCTGCAGCTACTGCATCTGGTCGGACACCCAGGACGCAAAGCGCGCCGGCGCCACCGACGAGGAGATCCAGGAAGCGGTCGCCATGGCCGCGCTGACAAGGCATTGGAGCACCGTCTTCAACGGCATGCAGGTCGACTTCGACACGTTCAAGAAGGAAATGGGCGGGCAGTGAGCCGCTTGGCTCATGGATGGGTGGGCGATCGGCCCGCCCATCCATCACCGCTGTTGGGCTCCTTGCTTGCCGATCGACACTTCAACCAAGCTTATGGATTCGCTGGGACGGCTGCTCTATAGGAACAGCCTTCGCCCGAACGGGCGAACCCTTTGGAGACCTGGTTGAAGCGAGCGATATCGATAATCGTCACTCTGGCGCTGCTGGCATGGCTGGTCAGCGACTCGCGCTGGAAGATGGTCGGCGATGCTTTCGCCAGCATCACGCCCGGCGCCTTCGCGGCGGTGACGGCGGCGCTGTTCGTCACCTATGTGCTAAGAGCACTGCGCGTCTGCGACGAGTTCCGCGACGACATCAACGGCCGCTTCGGCGCCACGCTGCGCGTCATCCTGATCCACAACGCCATGATCAATGTGGTGCCGCTCCGCGGCGGCGAGACGGCCTTTCCGATCCTGTTGCGCCAGGTGTTCGGCATTTCGATCGTGCGCGCCAGCGCCTCGCTGTTGTGGTTCCGGCTGCAGGACGCCTTCGTCGTCGGCGTGCTCGCCTGCCTGGTGTGGCCGGGCCTGCATCCGGCGCTGAGGGCCGCCGGCATCGCGGCGCTGATCGCCACCGCCTGGTATTTGCCGCGCTGGGCGCGCGCGCCGCATGACTGGACCGGGCGCGGCAAGATCGTGTCGAAACTCGGCAAGCTGCGCGACATCTTCACCGAAGCCACCGGGCGCTCCCGCTACGGCTGGTGGTGGACGGTGGCCAATTGGACGCTGAAGCTTGCGGTGCAGGGCTGGCTGCTCGCCATGCTGCTCCACACCTCCTTCCAGACCGCCTTCCCGGGCGCCGTCGGCGCAGAGGCCGCCGCCATCCTGCCCGTCCAGGGCGTCGCCGGCTTCGGCACCTATGAGGCGGGCGCGGCCGCGGCGCTGCTTTATTCCGGCATCGCCATGAAGGAAGGCCTGCAGGCCGCGCTTGCGCTCCACCTCTTCATCTTCTGCTCGGCCGTCGCCACCGGGGCGATCGCCTGGCTGTTCCCCTCCAAATCGACGCTGCCGGAAACGCCGGCGGCGGGACGGGCAAGGAAATGACCGCCATGAACGTGCTTCCCATTCCAGCATCAGGATTGCCCGAGGGCGCCGTCATGCCCGAGCACAAGCTGTCTATCGTCATCCCGATGTATAACGAAGCCGACAATGTCGAGCCGCTGCTGGTGCGCATCCACCAGGCGATGGAAAATTACAGCCAGCCCTGGGAAGTGGTGTTGGTCGACGACGGCAGCACGGATGCGACGCCCGCGGAAATCCGCAGGCTCGCCGCGGTGTATGGCCCCCACGTTCATGGCGTGGAGCTGGTGCGCAACTACAAGCAGACCGCCGCCATGCAGGCCGGGCTCGACGCCGCGCGCGGCGATGTCATCGCGACGCTCGACGGCGATTTACAGAACGATCCGTTCGACATTCCGCGCATGGTCTATCGCTTGTTGACCGAGGATCTCGACCTCGTCGCCGGCTGGCGCAAGAACCGCCAGGAAGGTTTTTGGATGCGCCGCCTGCCGTCGCGCATCGCCAACCGGCTGATCGCGCGCGTCACCGGCGTCAAGCTGAACGATTATGGCTGCAGCCTGAAAATATTCCGCGGCAGCGTCATCCGCAGCGTGCGGCTTTATGGCGAGATGCATCGCTTCATCCCGGCGTGGCTGGCGACAGTGACGACGCCGCGCCGGATCTCGGAGGAAGTGGTGACACACCACGCCCGCATCCACGGCGTGTCGAAATATGGCATCTCGCGCACGTTCCGCGTCGTGCTCGACCTCGTCTTCATGTTCTTCTTCATGCGCTACCGCACGCGGCCCGGCCATTTCTTCGGCGGCATCGGCATCGTGCTCGGCGTGCTCGGCTCGCTGATCCTCGCCTATCTGTTTGCGATCAAGGTGTTCTGGGGCCAGGACATCGGCACCAGGCCGATGCTGATCACCGGCTTCTTCCTGGTCATCGCCGGACTGCAGGCGGTGACGTCGGGCGTGCTCGCCGAAATGCTGTCGCGCATCTATCTCGAGGCCAATGGCTCGCTCGCCTATGTGGCGCGGCCGCAGCCCGCGCATGGCGCGGGCGACGGCTGGCATTGGCCGGAAAGGCCGGCGGCCGTCGAAAAGCAGAAGGCGCGCAGGAAGTAGCCGGCGAGCTCCAACTGCCAGAGCATTCGCGTTGCCAATCGCACCGATTTCGCGCAACGGTCTTCGCAAGGGGAACGACCGCGAATGATTGATGCCGGGGGCTGACGGAACCATCCTCATCACAGGCGCGCGCGCGCCGGTGGCGCTGCATCTGGCGCGGCTGCTGCACGGCGCCGGCACCCGCGTGATCCTGGCCGACACGCCGGCACGTCCGATCGCCGCTGCCAGCAAGGCCTGCGCGCGTTATCACCGGCTGCCGCCGCCACGCTTCGAGCAGCAAGACTATGCCGAGGCGGTCGAGGCGCTGATCCACACGGAAAACATCGGGCTGATCATCCCGACCTGCGAGGAGGTATTCTATCTCGCGCTCACCTGGCGCGGCCGGACGGTGCCGGCGCAATTGTTTGCCCCTGGCATCGACTTGCTAGCCGAGGTTCACAACAAGCACAGCTTCATCCGGCTTGCCGAGCGCCTTGGGGCGGAGATACCGGAGACGACGCTGCTCAGCTCGCGCAACGATGTCGAAGCGTTGCGTAGCAGCTCACGCGGATTGGTGTTCAAGCCGGCCTGGTCGCGCTTCGCCAGCCATGTGCTGCTAAGGCCAAGGCCCGAGGCGCTCGATTCAATAGTCCCCTCGCCCGTCATGCCCTGGGTCGCGCAACGCTTCATCGAGGGCGAAGAGATCAGCGCCTATGCGGTGGCGCGCGACGGCAGGCTCAAGGCGCTGGCGCTCTATCGATCGCGCTACCGCGCCGGCAAAGGCGCCGGCATCTTCTTCGAGCGGGTCGAGGATGAGGCCGCGCGCGCGCTGGTCGAGCGCATCGTCGCCGGCACGGCATGGACCGGGCAGATTTCCTTCGATCTGATGCGTGAGCCGAGCGGCCGCGTGCTGCCGCTGGAATGCAATCCGCGCGCGGTCAGCGGCCTGCATTTCTTCCGCGATCCGGCGCGGTTTGCGGATGCAATGCTTGGAGACGGCGCGGAAGTCGAGCCGGATGTGTCTGCGCCGCAGACGGTACGGCTTGCGATGTGGATCTACGGATTGCCGGCGGTGTTGCGCTCGGGCGGGTTCGGTCAATTCCGAAAGGCGATGCGCGAAGGCCAGGAGTTATTGGACTGGCCGGGCGATAGCGCGCCAGTGAAGGCGCAATGGCGGGCGTTGGCCGAGATTGCAGGCGTGGCGCTGCGTCAGCGTATCAGCCTGCAGGCGGCTTCGACGCGCGATATCGAGTGGAACGGGCCGGACGGGTGATGTCGGCGGGACAGCCCCCCTCTGTCCGGCAGGACGGAGGGGGCGAAGGAACTCGGCCTACCCTGTTACTGGCGGATATTCACAATTCAATCCGGTGCACCCTCGGCTCCCCCGCCGCCGGCGGCATCCTCCTCTCCATGATCGCCGCGATGTCGCGGCGCAGGAAATCGAGCGGGCCAATCACCGGCAGGGCTTGCGGCGCGATCCGAGCATTGTCGCTCGCCGATTTCAGCACGCGGCGGTCCTGCTCAAGCGCGATGTTGAACAGCGGCTTGAAGGCCAGCGCCTTGAGCTCGCCGAGCAGGCCCTGGCGGCGGCCGACCAGCCAGCCGACGCCTTCGACGGTGCGCTCGTCGGCCTGGCGCAGGTGGAAGGTGGTGGCTAAAACCAGCCCGTCCTTGCCCCAATATTCGAGTTCGGCGATGCCGGGATGGCGGAAGCGGCCGATGGTTTTCGCACGCTCGCCTTCCAGCAGCCGGCTGATCAGGCCCTGCTGTCGATCCTCGCCGGTGTAGCAGGCTTCGACCCACCCCTCGCCACCCGTCACCTCGACCCGCACCAGATGGCGCTTGGCGCTCAAGCCGCGCAGCAGGCCCTTGTGGGTGAAATGGGTGTGGGTGGCGTCGAGGATGTTTTCGGCCGCATCGATCACCGTCGACTGCGTCGACGAGCGCACCCGCCGCACGATGATGTCCTTGCCGTGCATGCAGTGCAGATAAGGTTCGCCCCGCGGCGAACCGGACGAGATAAAAACGACGCCGTCGCGCTCGATCGCCGCATAACGGCGAACGCGGTAATGCGGCATGTCGCCGACATGGCCGGGAATGGCGGTGCAACGGCCTTCGCCGTCATAGCGCCAGCCATGGTAAGGACACTCGATCTCGCCGCCGACCACCTTGCCGGTGGAGAGCTCGACCAGCCGGTGCGGGCAGCGGTCGAACAAGGCGGCAATGCCTTGCGTGGAACGGAACAGCACCACGGGCTGGCTGTGGAACAAGATACGTCGCGGCCGTTTGCCGATATCGGCCGACAGCGCCACGGCCTGCCAGACATCCTTCCTGTCATCCCCGCTCACAGCTCGAACCTTTTCAGCAACGGAATGCCGACCAGCGCCAGCACGGTCTCCATGATGCGGATCGCCATACGCCGTCGCGGCGGAAGATGCGCGGCATAAACGGCATTGTATTCGATCGCGGGAACCGCGCCGCGCCGGCGTTTGAAGCCGGCAGCACCCGCGCTCATGTTGAAGAACAGGCCGCGCGCCGTGGCATGGTCCTGCGCCATCGCCATCGTCATGCGGTAAAGGCCCTCGCCTACCGGCAGACTGGTGTCGTAGCCGACGATGGGTTGCGTCAGCGTGCCGCCATTTTCGAACAGGCCGGTGACGGCGACGAGCTCGCCGCCTGGATGGCGCAGGCCGGCAAGGCTGATGATGCCGCGCCGGTGCATCTCGGCGATATAGCGTGCGGTGTAGTGCGGATTGAGCGGCGTGTATTTGTCGAGATAAAGCATGGTGTATAGCGTTTCGGCGCGGGCATAGTCGGCCTCGGTGAAATCGCCATCGCCGACCCGTTCGAAGCGCGTAACGCGCAGTTGCTTGCGGTCGCGCTTCATATCGCTGGTCATGGCGGGCGCGGCACTGCGGTCGGCGAAGATGTAGATCTGGCGTGCCGCCAGCATGCGAAAACCTTCCGCTTTCAACGCCGCGATGGTCGCCGGATCGGCGATCTCGTTCAGCGAGCGGATAACGATGGCGCGGTCAGGGAAACGCGCGACCAGTTTTGAGCGCAGCGCCGCGACGGTCGGCCGGTCGAGCAGCGGCACTGGATTGGTCGAATAGAGCCAGTTGTTGACCTGCACCTGATGGTCGAGGCCGCTTGCCCGCACCAGCGGCGCGCAGGCGCCTATCAGCGCCTTGAGCGCGCGACGCAAAGGCGGGTTGGCGGCGAAGTTGCGGGTCTCGTCCATGGCGTAGTCGAGATAGGCACTGGATGGACAGCAGATGTAGCAGTTGGGTCCCTGGTTGGTGTCGTTGCGCGTCAGCGGAAACGCGCGGCCGGCGACCTCGAATGTCTCGACCGTCGTCATTAGATTGGCGATGAGATCCTGGACCGGTATTTCATTGAAAAGGCTTGCAAACGCCGCGACCTTGGCTGGACTGTTCTCGACGCGGTCGGCCGGCTGGGCAGGCCGATCCACGATGGCCGCCGCGCCCCTCACGGCGTCGGCTCCAGCCGGTATTCGACACGTCGCAATTTGCGGCCTTTCTCCAGCGGCAACGGCGCTCGCATCAGGGTAACCGTGGCCCTCACCCCTCGCGTTTCCAGCAGCCGGCTCACCGCTTCACAGGCGGCCGTTGCCGCATCATCGGCGAGGGTCGGCGCAAGCTTGAGTTCGATCGCGTCCGGCCTCGTTTGTACGAGACGAAAATCGTCGATGCGGCGGTCGGCCTTGAGCACGGCGTTGCGCAGCACATCCGGCGTAATAAGGATCGGCCCATTCGCTGATTGCAGGCGGAAGACATCGTCCATGCGGCCGACGATCTCGTCGACGCAGCGCAGCGGCGAGCCGCAGCGGCAAGGTTTTTCGGACAAGCGCAGCAAGTCGTTCATCCGGTAGCGCGCCATGATCTGCGTCCGGCGGCGGAAAGCGGTGATCAGCGGCGTCACCAGCCCCTCGCCCGCCGGCTCGAATTCGAAGAAGACGGAGTCTTCAGCAAGATGCAGCCCGCCGTGACGGCAGGTCACCGCGAACAGGCCTTCGGTCGCCATATAGATCTGGTCGAGCGGCAGCCGGAAGAAAGTCTCGATGATCGGACGGTCGACCGGGTCGAGCGTTTCGGCGGCGCTGAAGACGCGCTTCGGCCGGAGCCGGAAGCGCTCAGTCGCGACATGGCGCAGGATTTTCGGTGGCGCGATGATCACAGTCGGGTCGAAGTCTTCGAGCGCGCCGCGCCAGTCTTCCGGGCCGCGCCCAAGATCGAAGAAGGCGAGCTTGACCAGCCGCGATTTGCGGGCGCTGTCGTAAAGCCCGGTGTTCTGCGGCAGGATGACAGCAACGCGCATGCCGCGCCACACAAGATCAGGTGCGGCCTTGGCGAGGATCGCGCCGAGCCACCGGTATTTCTCGGCTTCAGAGATCACGAACAGGCCGCGATTGCCGGAGGTGCCGGTGCTCGCGCCGACGGTCAGCATACCGATACGGCCGTCGCCGGCTTGAGCGACCCAGGCGTCGCCGGCGGCAAGACCGTGGATGTTGAAATCCGAAAAGCGCGCCATCACCAGCGCCTTGTCGGTGACCGGCAGGTCGGTCAAGCGCGCCGGCGCCTTGCCGTAGAACGGCGCGCGCGGCAGGTCGCGGTCCAGAAAGCGGCGCAAGGCACCTTTCTGCCAGCGCTCGAAATCCGCCCGGCTCTTGCGCGACACCCAGCGCGTCAAGGCGAAGGAGCCGACCGCTTCCGCCAGCCCGTTCATCCTGCCTCCGCTGGCGCAAGGTCATGGGCTGTCGGCGCGGGATCGTGACAGAGCATCACCTCGCCGCCAGAGGTCATGAAGCGGCGCAGCATGGCGCTGGTCGGCTCGATGACGGAAGCATCCTCGGCGATCAGCGTCGCCGGGAAACCAGGCGTGCGGTTTTCGGACAAGGCCTCGAGTAGCCATTGCACGTCGACGGCATAAAGCAGCGGCCTTTGCTCGCCGGCAAAGAGCAGGCCGAACTGGCCATCGGCATGTCCGGGCAAATCGACCGCGATCACGCTGCCGTCGCCGAAGAGATCGGCGCCGCCGGGACTATCGCCCCGTGGCGCGATGCGAGGCTTCGCGGAGATACCGTCGAGCCGCGCCTCGAAGTCCACGGGAAAGAGTTGGGTGAAGACGCCTTGGCGCAGATTCTGCCTTGGCGTGCGCGCCTTGACGCGCGCCCAGGCGGCGTCGCTGGCGATGAAGCGCGCGTTGCGAAACAGCGACAGGCCGGAAATATGGTCGGCATGGAAATGGGTGACGATGACGGCGCGGATGTTATCGGGCGAGAGGCCGAAACGCGTCAGCACAGGCAAAACCTGCTCGGCGGCGTTGAGCTCGGGTTTGAGCAGCGCGCCGTAAAGGCGCAGCATCCCGCTGCGGCCCGCGCCGATCAGCGCCTGCGGCGTGTAGCCGGTGTCGACCAGAACCGGACCTGCAGCGGGATGAAAGATCAATCCGTAGCGGACGCGCAGCCGCACGCTTTGCCAATTGCCGCCGCGCATGATCAGCCGCTCGGCGGCACTCACCCAGGCGCTGTTGGCAAAGACGACCCTCATGCCGGCCCTCTCCCGGTAAAAGTCCGATCAAGCCCTTGCTCGAACGAGACTTTTGGCATCCAACCAAGCACACGCTTCGTCCTGGAAAGATCGAGGCTTTGCGCATAGGCGAAGAGCCCGAGCCCATAGCGGGTGACCGGCGGCTCGGGTCGGCCGGGCAGCCTGATCGCCACCGCTTCCATCAGCCCTGCCGCCAGCATCGCCGGCACGAGCGGCATTGGCCGCCAGCGCGGTTTGAGACCGGCCCGGCCGCAAGCTTCGTCGGCAATGCGGCGCACCGGCAGCATCTCGCCGCCCGACACGTTGAAGACCTGCCTTTCCGCCTCAATGGGCGCGGCAAGAGCCGCGATCACCGCGTCCACGACATCATCGACATAGGTGAGGTCGATCGCCGCCCGGCCGCCGCGAAACACGGGCAGCGGCCGGCTTGCCGCCGCCTTGATCAGGCGCGGCAGCAGCGCGCGGTCGCCGGCGCCGTAGATACCGCGCGGCCGCAGCACGACGGGATGAATTTCGGGCGCGCCGAGTACGATCGCCTCGGCTTCACGTTTGGTGCGGGCATAGTGGTTGACCGGCTCCGGCAACGGGGCCTCCTCGGTCAGTCCAAGCTGGTCGCGAAAGGCAAAGCACACCGACGGGGTGGAGATGTGGACGAAGCGGTCGACCCCTTGCCGCCTGGCAAAACCGACGAGGTTTTGCGTTGCCGTGACATTGGCCGCCACGAAATCCTGTAGCCGTCCGAAAGGCGACGAGAGCGCGGCGCAGTGGATGATCTTGTCCACCTTGCCGAGCCGCGGATCGGTCGTCGTATCGAACGGCCGCGACAGGTCGTGGCGTATCACGGCATGGCCGGCTCGCTCCAGGGCCAGGCAGCATTCGGCATCGCGGCCGACGCCGATAGCCGGCGTGCCCATCACAGCCAGCCACTCGAGGACATGGGAGCCGAGAAAGCCGGTGGCGCCGGTGACGAGCACGGTCATCGTCAGATTTCCAGCGCCATGCCGCCGAAGGAAACACCGGCCGAGGTGCCCAGAAGAAGCAGCTTCATGCCTGCCGCGACACGGCCGTCGCGGCGCGCCACATCGAGCGCGAAGGGTATCGAAGCCGCGACCTGGTTGCCGAAGCGGGCGGCAATGTCGACCAGCTTTTCTCGCGCAAATCCGGTCTGGCGCGCCATATGCGCCAGCGCGAACGGGCTTGCCTGGTGTGGCACGACAAGATCGACATCCTCCTGCCGCCAGCCGGCGCGTTCCAGCAGAGCGGCGACGAAGCCGTTGAAATGGCGCGAGGTGAGCCGGAACAATTCCTTGCCGTCCATGTGGAACAGGCTGTGGGCGGCGAAGGCCTCCGGCTCCTTGTGGAAATCGAAACGCGTGCCGCCCGAACCGATGCCGCATGCCTCCCAGGCGGACGGATAGGTCCGCATCAGGCTTGCCACCACCTTGCCCTCGCCCGGTTCGGCCCGGCGCAGCACCGCCGCCGCCGCGCCATCGCCGAAGAGCGCTGCGATCTCGGGCGCGTCCTGCCATGGCAGCGCGCGCGAGGCGACTTCCGAGGAGAACACCAGCGCCGTCTGGCATTGCCCGGCCTCGATCATACGGCCGGCGGTCTCGAAGGCGGTCAGGAAGCCGAGACAAGTGCTGTTGACGTCGAAGGCCGCGGCCGAGCCGTCGGCAAGGCCAAGACGCTGCATGACCAGCGGCGCGGTTGCCGGCAATGGCTGGTAAGGCACGCCGCAGCCGCCGATGATCAGATCGAGCGCGTTGGCCTCGACCCCGGCATCGTCAAGCGCCAGACGCGCGGCGGCGCAAGCAAGATCGATCTGCGATTCTGCTGTGCAGACATAGCGCTCGACGACGCCGGTGGCGGTTTCGAGCGTACCCTGGCCGAGACCCAGCCGCTCCTCCAGCGCACGTGTCGTCACCCGCTCTGCCGGTACCGCCCTGCCGGTTCCGACGATCCTGATCCGCATCCTTCCCCCGCCGCGTGAGCTTGGCCCTATCTAGCGCAAAAATTGCGCTGTTTGCGACTCCAGACTCGGTCGGCTCCGATACTGAGCCCAGCAGCGTGCTTTCGCAGAATCCGATCAACGACCTCTTGCGAGCATTGGTCACGCAATTCATAGTTTATCCGAAGGCGGGCCAAAGAAATGAAGTATGACGACGCGTCGTGGCACTATGGCGGTGACTTTCCGGAAGGCCTCCCTGATGAGGCGGGCGCCACCCATATCGCGATGTTCGTCGCGTGGGCAGTTCTGAACGGTTTGGCGGGAGAACTGCATACGGACGATCTCGCCGACAGCCTGGAACGCCTCAAAACCAAGGAGCTTACGCCCAGGGAATGGTTCCTGGAGGCGTGTGACGAAAAGTTCACGGACGAAGATCTGAACGAGAACGGGAACCTGTTTGCGGCAGCCTATTACGACGCCCCGAATGCAGCCCCCGTTTCCTATATCGCGGACTATAGCGACGCTTTTCCGGACGCCCAGACCCTCTATTCCGTACCCGACGGATGGGAAACATACGCGATTATCCAGCCGACGATCGACCTTCGCTACAAGGCGTGGCTTGGCAACCGCTAGGGGTTTCCTCACGGCATGTGATGACAACGGAGTGTGAAAACCAGTCAGCCGATTTGCTATTGCTTATGGGCTAGCGGCCGACTGCGCTGCAATCACCTACGCCGAGAAACCGCGTCACCGCCGCCATAAATTCCACCGGACGCTCGACATTGAGCAGATGGACGCCGGGAAGCAGCAGCAGCTCGGCGCCGGGAATCGCCGCGGCAATCGCCTCGCTGTGGCTGGCGAGCGTCACCTTGTCGTCCTCGCCACCGATGACCAGTGTCGGGGCTTTGATCAAGGCGATCGGGCGGCGCAGGTCGCTGTCGCGGACAGCCGCGAAGCAGCCGGCCAGTCCTTGCGGCGACATGGCGAGGATCGCGGAGCGGAAGTCCTCGACGGTTCCGTTGTGACCGGCAAGCATGGCAGGCGGGAACCAGTTGCGCATGAACGTATCCGCCGTCGCTGACAGGTCGCTGGCTGCCAGCACATTGCTTATCTGCTCGTCGAAATAGGATGCCGGGCCAAGATGCGGCGAGGTGTTGGAAAGGATCAGCCGTTCGATGCGCTCGGGCGCGTGGACGCCCAGCCACTGGCCGACGAAGCCGCCCAGCGACAGTCCCAGGAAATGGACGCGGGCAAGTCCTAGAAAATCGAGCAATTCCAGCACGTCGCGGCCGAGACGGTCGAGCGAATAGGCGCCGGCGGGCGCGTCCGAGCCGCCATGGCCGCGAAAATCATAACGCAGCACCCGGAAGGATTTGGCCAGTTCCGGGATTTGGCCGTCCCACATGTGCAGGGTGGTGGCGATCGAGTTGGAAAGCACCAGCACCGGCCGGTGTTCCTGGCCGTCGAACCGGTAAGCGATGCGGGCGCCATCGCCCGCCGTGAAGTGAAGTGTGTCGGTCATCATGAGCCTCATCCGTTCGGCGCGGCGCGCCGTTTGCGATGAGGCAAAGCTAGGTCTGGTGATTATCGGATTAAATTACTATGATTTGACAAACTCTGTCGGATTTTTAAACTATGGATGGACTGAAGCTTCACGATCTTCGATGTTTCGATGCCGTCGCCATCCAGGGCAGCTTTCAGGCCGCGGCCGGCGTCCTGCACCGCACGCACCCTTCCGTCTTCGCCGCTGTCGCTCGGCTGGAAGAGCAACTCGGCCTCACCTTGTTCGACCGTAGCGGATACCGGGTGAGCCTGACCGAGGAAGGCCGCCTCTTCCACCGCCGCGCGCAACTGGCGCTGCGCGACTTCGAGCATCTGCAGGACTATGCAGGCCAGTTGGCGAGCGGCGAGGAAACTGTCCTGCGCATCGTCATGGGCGATGTCTGTCCGCGCCCGAAGGTTCTCGGCCTGCTCAGCCGCTTCTTTGCCGAGCGGCCGCGCACGCGCCTGCATCTCGGCTATGAAGCGGTCAGCGGTCCGGTCGAGCGGCTGATGGATGGCGAGGCCGATCTCGTCTTCCACCGCGCCAACCCGTCAGACCCACACCTTGAACGGATCGACATCAATGAGGTCGCCTTCGTGCCGGTGGCGGCGCGAGGTTTTCTTCCGTTCGATGTCGGGCCCGACATCACGCCGGAGGCGATGCGGCCGTTCACCCAATGCGTCATCCGCGACACGGCGCGAAAACCGTCGCCTGAGAACTTCTTCATCATCGACGGCGCGCATTCCTGCTCGGTGCCGGATCATATGATGAAGAAGGAACTGATCCTGCACGGGCTGGCCTGGGGCCATCTGCCGGAATGGCTGATCGGGGACGAGTTGCGCGACGGGCGGCTGATCTCGCTCGCGGGCCGGCATATCACCGGACGCCTGGAGACCGTGGCCGCAGTGCGCCGGCGCGACAAGCCGCACGGGCCGGTGGCCGAGGCACTATGGCTTTATCTGAGGGCCGAAAGCGCAGGTTGACCGCCGCCCTCATTCCAGCGTTGAGACCACCGGATGAGGAACATCCTTCTGCCCGGCCGATCGAGCTGGAGGGACTTCAGCGCACATATTACAGCGGTGGAGACAAGCATTTCGGCGACTGATGCCGGCTTGGAGCGAGACTATAAAATAATGCCCCCTGGCATCGTTCTGGCTATAGGCGGCTGTCGACCCTGGAACGCCGGCGAACACGGATTTTCCGCTTCCAAGCCGGACGCGCAAACCCAAGAAAGGCAGCATATGGGGCTCACAAACTCGGCCAGGCCGGGGCCCTTACATCGGAAACTCCACTCATATTTGCAACCCGAGCGGATTTTGGTCGCCAATCACACTGCTTGCCGCGGATATAGGCATGACGGCGCTCTTTAACTGCCATAATATAGATATCCATTATTTAACATAGATATGCCACCAAGTTATATTCGGATATGCACGATAGCGTTGCTTTTAAATTCCTGACGCCCGCATTTGCATTTTCTGCAACCCGAGATATTCATTTCGTAAATTTTCCAGCGCCGAACCATGCGTCAAACGACTTGGCATGTGCGAGCGCGGCTTAGGAACTATGATTAACCAGTCGCAAACGTTTGAAGTTAACGAATTGCTAATTTAGTTGACTACCGTCTCCACAGGTATATTTTACAACCGTTGGGATGTGCAATTTGCGCGAGCATGGGCGGTGGCAGCATAGGTACCCTCAAGAATTCCAGGTCTCTGAAATGCTAAGTGGCAGCAATAAGCCGCACCGCATTGGTCCTGCGAGCTCAAAAAGCAACTAAGGCACGTCAAAGACGCTGAATCCGCGCGAGCGGAAGGTTGTGTCATGTCCGCAAGGACATGCCCGGGCGGAGCTTTGTCCTGCCCGTCGGTGGTGTGCGCAGGGCGTATGGGGAGTACGATGAGTAGGGTTATCAAGGTTCTGAAACTTCGGGACGGAACACTTCGGGACGGAACACACGGAACGGGCGCGCGCCGACGTCGCGCCCTGGTCGCGGGCGGAGCGGGATTTCTGGGCTCGCATCTGTGCGACCGGCTGCTTGCGGATGGATATGAAGTCGTCGCGCTCGACAATTTCCATACCGGCAAGAGGTACAATCTCAATGCGGTCCTGAGCCATCCGTCATTCAGATGCATCGAGCATGACATCGTCGACGCGTTGCCTGGAGACATCCCGGTCGACGAAATCTACAACCTCGCCTGTCCTGCCTCTCCGCCGCACTATCAGGCCGATCCGATCCACACATTCAAAACCAGCGTGCATGGCTCGTTGAACCTTCTTGAGCTCGCGCGGCGCCACAATGCCAAGATCTTCCAGGCCTCCACCTCCGAGGTCTATGGCGATCCGCTGGTTCATCCGCAGCCCGAGAGCTATCTCGGCAACGTCAACACGCATGGTCCACGGTCCTGCTACGACGAAGGCAAACGGTCGGCCGAGACCTTGTTCTTCGATTATTCGCGGACGTTCGGCATCGATGTCCGCGTCGCGCGGATATTCAACACCTACGGCCGGCGCATGCAGCCCGACGATGGCCGCGTGGTGTCGAACTTCATCGTCCAGGCTTTGCGCGGCGACGACCTGACCGTCTATGGCAGCGGCCTGCAGACCCGGTCGTTCTGCTATGTGGACGACCTGATCGAGGGCTTTCTCAGGCTGATGAGGACCCCGACACCGCCGGCGCATCCGGTCAATCTCGGCAATCCGGCCGAATTCACTGTCATGGAGCTCGCCAGGCTGGTCGTCGACTACACGAACTCGCGCTCGCGGATTGTTCACCGGCCGCTGCCGATCGACGACCCCCGGCAGCGCCGGCCCGACATCACCTTCGCCAGGCAACATCTCGGCTGGGAGCCGACGATCAGCCTCAGCCAGGGGCTTGCGCGCACGGTGGAGTATTTCGACAGCTTGCTCTACGGCCGCCGGTCGGCCAGGGAAGCCGCGGTGTCATGACACGACCCGCAATACTGGTGACAGGCGGCGCCGGATTCATCGGCAGCCACACCTGCAAACGCCTGTCGGCAGCCGGGTACCTCCCGGTTGTCTATGACAATCTGAGCCGCGGCAACGAGAAATCCGTCGCCTGGGGGCCGCTCGTCGTCGGCGATATCCGCGACAGACAGGCGCTGGAGCAGGCGTTGGGCAAATATAGACCGAGGGCGATCATCCATTTCGCGGCGCTGGCCTATGTCGGCGAGTCCGTCCACGAACCGGCCGCGTACTACTCGACCAATGTGGCCGGCACCATCGCGGTGCTCGATGCGGCGCGCGCTGCGGCGATCAGAAACATCATCTTCTCCTCGAGCTGCGCGACCTATGGCGTGCCACAGATGCTGCCGGTGCACGAGACGTCGTCGCAAAATCCAATCAGCCCCTACGGGCGCAGCAAGCTGATGGGCGAGCAGATCATCGGCGACTATGCCGCCGCCTACAGCATGAAATACGCGATCTTGCGCTATTTCAACGCCTGCGGCGCCGATCCCGACGGGCAGCTCGGGGAATGGCATTCGCCCGAGACACACCTGGTTCCCCGGGTGCTGATGGCTGCATCGGGCTTGATCGACGAGATCGAGGTTTTCGGCACCGACTACGACACGCCTGACGGCACCTGCGTACGCGACTATATCCATGTGAGCGACCTCGCCCGCGCGCATCTGAAGGCGCTCGAACATCTCGAAAGAGGCGGACAAAGCCTGGCGGTCAACCTCGGCACCGGTCGAGGCGTATCCATCAAGGAGATTGTCCAGGCGGTCAGCCGCCTAACCTCAAGACCGGTTCCGGCTGTCTTTAGAACCAGGCGCGCCGGAGATCCGGCCGAACTCTACGCCGATCCGGGCAGCGCCCGCGAGCGACTTGGCTTCGTGCCGGAACTTTCCGACATCGACACGATCGTCAGGACAGCTGCCCCGTTTTTCGGGCTGGAGGCGAAGCCGGACAAGCTGCCACCCGTCGGGGCAGCGGCAGTTCCCTTCGGCGCCCAATAGATCAATAAAAGCGGGTGTGGCAGTTCGCGAGCTGGCCAAATCCGCTTGGAGTGCAGACATAGGGCGAATTACCCACAAGCGGTCCGTCAACGCTCACATTGAAAGCGGCGTTCACCGGCGCAACGGTGGTGGTTTTGGCCGGTTGCCCCGATACAAAAGCGTGAACGCCTTCAGCCGTCGTCATGGAGCTATTCGTCGTTACCTCAATCGGCTGATCCATTCTAGGCGACCGAACCGTGAGCACGGCCTGAGCCAGCGGATCCGCATCGCCGGCCAAGTACCCCGCAGGCTTTAGAAGCGAATTTGTTTCCGTCGTATCCAGACTCTGACAACCAGAGATCATCACTATAGCCGCCGAGGCTGAAACAATAATTGCACTGTATTTATATGCACGAAATGTACCTGGTGCGAAATTCCCCATCGCGTGTCCCCTGTTGTCAGGTATAGGCCGAGGCGAAATTCGACATACCATGCCCTCATCGCATGTGTACCCGCCGCCGCCCATATACACAGGAATATTAGACAATCCTTATTAAACCAATCATGCCGACGATCCAGCAGCTCGTCGCACAACTTAATGCAATCAATCGAAAATCGGCGCCCTTGCATCTCCAGCGATTTGGATTTCAAGATCCGCGAATTCCGTTCCGCGCAAAGAGCCTTCTAAGCACGGCCCGGCTATTTTGAATCGACCAGCTTGCGCGTCTCTTCGAACTGCACGCCCTTGGTGTCGCCTGGCTGAAAGTTCCGGTATTCGTCAGAGGGGCCCAGGGGAGATTTCCGGAAGCTGTACCACGCCCCATCCGGGTCCTTGCGCTGCTCGATGTTGCCGCCGTTGACACGGTGGCTGTAGCAGCTGCGCTGTTCCTTGCCTTTGTAGCTCTTACCCCGCCAGGCAAGATCCATGCACATCTTCCCGTCATTCGTCACGAGCCATTTGCCTTCGGCCACGGAGGCGGAATCCGTCGCCGACGCCCAGGCCCGAAGAGTACGGCCGTTCTGCCCGAAATAAGCCGCTCCGTCTTTCCATATCCATGTGCGGTCGGCGTATAAAAGCGATAGATCGTAAGCCGTTGGAACGCGGGCAGTATCCGCTTTTGCAGCTTCGCCGGCCTTGGCCGTTGCCGCGTTCGCCACTCCAAACAGGGCCACCTGACCGCACAAAACCAGAAGAAGCATAAGCCCAGCGCGACTTGCGGATCGGCGAAGCTCCTTGCGTTGCCGACTGCCCGGACCAGGCGGCGGCAATCGGCTCGGAACTGTCTGCGAAATTGGCATTGGCATGTTTGTCCAGCCCTCCCTGGCAACGCAACCAGTGCGTTGACAACCATGAGAACAATTAACGGCCGCGGGAACGGCGATGTCAACTGACGCGAGGTGGGCTGGAACACACCAATACGAGACTTGCGCCCGGGCCGCAGGCGCCAACATTGGGGTTGCGCGGGATCGGCAACTCCAAGGCCAGGCCCGCGTATTCTGACGCCGGCCCAGCCTACAGGCTGGCCCACCGCTCGCAGATTCGAGCGGAAGGCAATCTCACACTTCTCCTGCAGTGGTTTAGAAGCGCGAACGGCAGCTGGCGCGCTGGCCAAAGCCGCTTGGGCCGCAAATCCACGGCGAGTGGCCGATCAGCGGACCGGCGCTCCCCAGAGTGTAGGAAACCTTGACCGGCGCCGGCATGCGAGCGCGCTGCGGCCGCACGAAGATCGAGTAGGCTTCTTCCCTGACGCGCGTCACGCTGCTTGTCTGCATCAGCTTCGTGCGGTGGACCCGGTGAAGCCGCTGCTTCTTGACGTAATGCACTTTCTTGCCAGATGGCTGCATTGCCGTTTTGGCGCTGATGGAGGCTGTCTTCATCGCGTCCATGCTCTGGCAGCCGGACACGATTGACACAAGTACAACCGCCGCAAAGACATGAGAATATCTTTTGCCGATGGCCATTGCATCATTCATGAGGTTGTTCATCGCCGTCCCCTGACGCTTAATACACGTTGCTGACGCGCGGAATTATTTTATCTTTCCTTTGTTCCGCACCGCGCGAACGGCGCGTACCGTTCACATCGTGGTTTAATATTAGAGGAGACTTATTAAGATTCGCGCAAACGATATGATGAGCGCGGCCTTTCGACACTCGCTCTGACTTTATTAAAATGCGAACATTATGTCGGCAGCCTGGATTGGCGCGCGGCATCTTCACCCAGGGGATTTCATAGAGCTCAAGCCACGACTGCTGCCGAGGGACGCCGTTGCCGTCCAGCCGACTGTCAATTTCCGGCCGGCGCAGCCGTGTAGGACAGCCTCGCTTTCAGGCGGTTCAACGGTTGTTCCAACAGGTGCCATGAGACCGCGGCAGCCACGACCGTGGCCAGACCCGCAATCACGAACCGGATCGGACCGAGCGGAGGCAACGGTATCTCGAAGTATTCGCAGAACAGGAAGACGACGGCCAGTGCGGGGAAATGATAGAGATAGATCCCGTAGCTGATCCGGCCCAGATATCGCACAACGGAGTTCTCCGCCAGTCGCTTGATCAGGCCCCTGGCGCCCACGCTGGCCCAACTCACAACCGCGACCAAAGGCACGACCGTCAGGAAGTCGCCGAGTACAAAGTTGAACATGGCGGTCTGCAGGGTGAATGAAACCACCACGATGGCGACGGCCGCGACGCTTGCTATCGCCAGTCTCCACCGCAGGACATCGGTCAGTCGATTGGACGCTTCGATCGCCGCGAGCAGGGCACCGGCGCCCAAAGCGTCGAACGCGGCCGGCGTCAGCACGTAACGGGCCGGTCCTTCCGGAAGATAAAACACGATGGCTGCCCGAAAGACGACCGCCGCAAGGATGATCCCAATCAGCGTCGGGACCAGTGTTCGGCGGGGGCTCAGTACGATCAGCAGCGGCCAAAACAAATAAAACTGCTCCTCGACGCTCAAACTCCACAGATGAGCGAGCGGCCAGGGGTCCCAATTGCCGTTTAGCGCAAACAAGACGTTGGAAAGATAGGCAGCGTGCCACGGCAACGATGCCCGGACTTCGGGCAAGAAGGCGGCCGCCAGGGTCAGCATCACGTAGTATGCCGGGAAAATCCTCAGGGCCCGCCGCAGATAGAAGACCAGGATGACTCCAAGAGCTCCCTGTGATCGGGCAGCTTCCTTCGATCGGATCAAGATCCCCGTGATCAGGTAACCGCTGATAACAAAAAACAGCCGGACACCATGATGCCCCCAGGGTGAGGCATCATCCCAGAAATGCGAGTACATGACGGCGAATACAGCGAGGGCCCGCAGCGAGTCGATCTGCGGCCGGTACTCGGGGTTAGGCATAACGGTGAGCAGGAGATGCCCGCTTGCCAGGGCACAAAGCCACGACCGCGTTCAGGCCACTCACAAGCATTCGCCGGGCCACGACGGTCACCGGAATAAGCGATCCGCCGGATAGGACTTGACCGTGAACGACAGCTGCCTCCTGGCATTCCATTTGACTATTCTTTCGACTCTTGACGGTTCATTCACCCCAACCGAGATCCAAGCGGAAGCTCTGGCTTCCGACCTCGCCGCGGCCGGCACCGGAAACCGGATACGCAACCTTGACGATGTGCAGGCCGGCGCCCTGCTGCAGCCCATATATGCCTTGAAGCCCGCGATCGTATAATCCCGCCAGCGGGATTAAAACGGCGACGGCGGCGAGCGATCCTTGCAGGGCAAACTTGCCTACGTTTTGCCGCAGCGAAATCTTGTTTTCAGTCAGATGCTTGGCAACTATCACGACGATCAGCAATCCGTAGATCGTTGCATTGAACGTGGCGAACCAATAGAAACCGAAGGCTCTCGAAGGATGCTCGACAAGAAGAACAGGCAACGAAGCACCAACCGCAAGCAGGGCATATGGCACAATGACGCGGGCGGGCAGAAGGTGTTTTGGGCCACTGCCTTTTGGGGTGACGCGGAAATCGACGAATGACCTGGTCAGACGATCGCGAACCGATGCCAGCGTTCCTGCCATTACCCACGGCCAGCGCGCGAACAAATGGAAGAGTGTCCCTTCCCAACTGATAGCCTTCGCCGAGAATGGACGCGAGAGACCTAACCTCTTTAGAAAGATCACCAGAACAATCGGGATGACCGCGCCTGGCGTATAGTAAAGAAGGAATTCAGGATATGTCACGTTGGCAAAATTGTTGCCCGACAAAAGCGCATAGATCGGCATGACGTACATTGCCATCGCGAACAAAGCGAACATGGGATACCAGAGCTGGCAGAATACGAACTGTCGTCTAAGCCTCGGGCTGAGCTTGGACAGATATCCAGGCGTGTATTCAAGCAGGATAGTCGTCAAGCTCCGGGACCACTGAAACTCCTGGGTGACCAGGTCGGCGAAAGTCTGCGGACCATCGCCATTGGCGATTGCATCGATGGCGTGCACGCCGCGCCATCCAGCGGCATTGATCATCATCGAGGTGGAGTGGTCCTCGGCCAGTTCAGGGCCCAGCCCGCCAGCTTGCCGCAACGCGATGGTGCGCACGGCATAATGCGAGCCGATGCAAAGTGGGGCGCCGTTGCTGGTGTAGCCGGATTGCAAGGGGCCGTGGAGCATCCCTTCCACAAACAGCCGTCCGCGCGCGGCCCAGCTTTCATCGGCATTGTTGTCGCAGATGCTGGGCGCCGAAACATAGCCGACGGCGGGGTCGGCGAAGGGATACAGGATTTCTCTCAGATAGGTCGGCGACGGCACATGATCGGCATCCATCTGGGCGACGAAATCGTAGCGCTCATAGCCGTAATGATCGTAGAAGAAGGCGAGATTGCCTTCCTTGCAGCGGGTCCGGCGCGGCCAGGTCTTGCGGTGATAATCCTCGCGCCCTCGCCTGGTCGAAATCAGCACGCCATTGGCATTGCACCAATGAACCGTCGCCTCCGATGGATCCTCGTCGGCAAGCCAGGTATCGTGCGGATAATCCTGCGCCAGCATTGCCTCCAGCGTGCGCTGAACGACGGCGAACGGCTCCGACGGCGCCTTGGTGACCACCATGGCAACCCGGGAGCCTGGCGGAATGGTGCGCAGCTTCGACGGTTTTCTGGATGCAAGCACGTTGAGCAGGAAATACATCGGCATCAGCGTCAGCCATGCCAGCACGATTGTGGCGAAGGCATATGGCCCAATGTGCTCGATGTGAGCGGGTTGCAGCCACCAGCACCAGAAGACGGCAAGCGTGACGAACCAGAAGGCGAGACCAAACCGCAGGATCAGTTGCTGGCGACTGGTGAGCACCGGCACAAGGTAAGGTCCTTCGGGATCCCTGCCGGTCGGCGCCGGATCCGGCTTGCCCGATGTCTCGCCGCCGACAAAGCCGGCATCCACTGATACGCCCATGCCACTCGCCGCCCCGCGTATCCGGCCAAACCAGCCGAACTAACCCGGCTATAGAATCAGCTTCGGCTAATGCGAAGTCAACCGGATTAAGCTTGCGTTAACCAACCCTCTTCAGAGCTGGTTAATCTAAGACCTTCACGCCGCTTCGCTGGAGCCGACGCGGCTTGGCCGGCGATCGTCGCCAGCGTCGAAGAGGGCTGCAAACCCGTCGGAAAGTCAGACCGGCAGCCCGCGACCGTTAACCCTGTCAAGAACAACACGGTTAAGTAATTGTTAATTGCGCTTGACTCCAACGGGTCATAGGCCCTTATATCAGCAAGGGTTAATATCGTAACGTTGACGCGAATTTGTGAGTATCGCGGCGACCTTCTCTCCGGGTCTCAAGGCCTTGGAGAGATCTGCTTTGTGGACGGCCCTGCGTAGAATGCGCCGTCCCAGTCGCTCAGAAAACCCGCTGTTCACGTCGGCCGACCGATTGGTGGGTTCGCGCGCCGGTGACACCGGAACGCGCGGCGCTTCGACATAGCTAGTGATGTCGAAGCAAGGAGGCGACTATGAGATACTTCACTGCTTTGTGGCCAGCATTTCTGATCGGCGGTCTTGCCATGCCCGCTTCGGCGGGATCGCCCGCCGGTACCGATCCGGTGCAAACGAATTCGGCGGTGTCGGCGTTTGGTTCCTACGACCCCTATGGGGATTTCACGAACGACAAGTCGGCGACCATCGAGGAGCTATTCTTGCCCTGGGAAGACGTCGATCTATCGACGTTGCCACAGGCAGACGCTTATGCCCTTCAACGTGGCCGCTCGCTGCTGATTACCATCGAGCCTTGGACCTGGTCCAAGGACTGGCGCATCACGCCGCCCGAACTGCGCGATGGCATATTGAGCGGCAAATATGATGCCAACATGCAGGCGATCTGCAGCCTGGCCGGGCAGATGAAGAGCCCCGTCACCATCCGCTGGGCGCAGGAAATGGAAGACAAGAACGGCCGCTTCACTTGGGCCAACTGGGCTCCCAAGGATTGGATTGCCGCTTACAAGCGCGAGGTCGATGTCTGCCGCAAGGTGGCGCCCGCCGCGAAATACATGTGGTCGCCCAAGGGTATCGAAGGCCTTGAGAAGTACTATCCCGGCGACAACTATGTCGATGTGATCGGTCTGTCGGTTTTCGGCCTGCAGAAGAAGGACAACGACGAAGTCGGGCGCGACCGTACCTTTGAAGAAACGCTGAAGCCGGGCTATGACCGAGTGGCGAGTTTCAACAAGCCTGTGATCGTGGCCGAGCTCGGCTATGTCGGGAAGCAGGAATACGTCACGAAATGGGCCGAAGACTCGCGCAAATCCTATGCGGAGTTTCCGGCTCTGACCTCGGTCGTCTACTTCAACCAGAAGGAAGTGTGGCCGTGGCTGGGAGGTTACGGGATGCCCGACTGGCGGGTTACCCAGCACGTCCTGCCGTAAGGCGCGCAAAGGCGACGCGTCCCGGCTTTGACCGGGACGGTCCTAGCTTTCAGTTCAAAAATGATCGCTCCCAGGGGGAACCCTGGAGAGGTTCGGCGTGGCGTAAATCAGAAGCGGGGTAGAGTTGTGAAACGGGTATTGGGGAAGTTGGTCGGGGCTGCCATCGTTTGCTCCGTTTTTGTTGTCGCCTTGCAGGCTCCTGCGATGGCCAAGACTGCGACCAGGATCGCCGAGCAGGCGCAAAAGGCAGGTGTCGTTCCCGACGCAGGCGTCTACGACATCTATCAGAACCATTCCTGGCTGTGGGGCAAGAACGGCGCCGGGTACTTTGCCGTCAAGCAGCGGGCATTCGACGCCTGGACCTCCGATAAGGGCAAGCAGGGCTATGGCGAGGGCATATGGTTCCTTCCCGGTGGCGGGAAGCTATGCTTTCGCGCGACGTGGCACGGCGCCTGGGGCTCCAAGAGCACGGTGAGCTGTTTCGAACATCGTCAAGAAGGCAGGGTGATCTACCAGCGCCGGTTGCCGGACGGTGACTGGTACGTATTCAGGAGTTCGCACCGCAACCGCGGGGATGAATTCAAGAAGGTAAAATATGGCGACTACGTCACCCGGAAGCAGGCGCGGATCAAGGCGAGACTCTAGAGCGGTTCAGCGTTTCACGGAATCGCCGAACCGCTCTAAGTCTTTGTTTTCACGCAATTCTGGACGGAAAACCGCTACACACTTTTCCTGGAATTGCTCAAGAGCGCCCTGAATTGCTCTAGGCCTTGCGTTCCCAGCGGCGGTCTGGCGTCTGCTGCCAGTAGGTCACGGCGTGACCGGCGTCCTTCAGCGTTTTCCAGTGCGTCCGCGCGCCTTCGAGCTGCGCGGCGTCATGGCCGTCGAACAGGAAGACGGCGCGCTCATAGCCCGAAAGCTCGGGCGGGGCCGCGCCATCGACCAGGAAGCGGATCTGCGCGGCGTTGGCGTTGGCCTCGCCGGTGGTGAGCAGGATCGGCTGCTCGGCCAGATAGGCCTCGCGGTCGGTGGCGTGCGCCAGAAAGGAATCGTCGCGAAAAGTCCACAGATGCTGGTCGAGCGCGTCGCGCCGTTCCTCGGTGCCGGTCTGCACAACCACATGCCAGCCGCGGTCGACGCTGCGCTCGAGCAGGCCCGGCAGCGCCTCCTCGAGCGTCGATTCGGTCAGGTGGTAGAATAGGATGTCGGCCATCCGGAAGCCTTACCCCTCGTAGTGGTCGCGCACCAGCCTATCGAGAAGACGCACGCCGAAACCCGAACCCCAGGACTGGTTGATCTCGCTCGACGGCGCGCCCATCGCCGTGCCGGCGATGTCGAGATGCGCCCAGGGCGTGTCCTTGACGAAGCGCTGCAGGAACTGCGCGGCGATGATGGCGCCGCCATAGCGGCCGCCGATGTTCTTCATGTCGGCGTTCTTGGAATCGATCAGCTTGTCGTATTCGGGCCCGAGCGGCATGCGCCACAGCCGCTCCTGGCTCGCCTGGCCGGCATTAAACAGCCGGCCGGCGAGTTCGTCATTGTTGGAGAACAGGCCGGCGTAGTGCTGCCCGAGCGCGACCATGATGGCGCCGGTCAGCGTCGCCAGATTGACCATGAATTTCGGCTTGAAGCGGTCGTTGGTGTACCAGAGCGCGTCGGCCAGCACGAGGCGGCCTTCGGCGTCGGTGTTGAGCACCTCGATGGTCTGGCCCGACATCGAGGTGACGATGTCGCCCGGGCGTTGGGCATGGCCGTCGACGGCGTTCTCGACCAGGCCGATGACGCCGACGACATTGGCCTTGGCCTTGCGCGCGGCCAGCGCATGCATCAGTCCGGTGACGGCGGCCGCACCGCCCATGTCACCCTTCATGTCCTCCATGCCGGAGGCGGGCTTCATCGAGTTGCCGCCGGTGTCGAAGGTGACGCCCTTGCCGATGAAGGCAATCGGCGCGTCCTTGGCCTTGCCGCCGTTCCAGCGCATCACCGCCATGCGGGCGCCGCGCGGCGAACCTTGAGCGACGCCGAGCAGCGAACCCATGCCGAGCTTCTTCATCTCTTTTTCGGTGAGTATCTCGACCTCGACGCCGAGCGCTTCCAACTGCTTGACACGGTCGGCGAATTCGACGGGACCGAGCGCGTTGGCAGGCTCGTTGACGAGATCGCGCGACAGGAGCACGCCGTCAATCACCGCCACCTCGTCGGCAAAGGCCTTTTTCGCGGCGGCCGGATCGGCACAGTGGATCGTTATCTTGGCGGGCTTCGCCGCGTCGGCCTTCTTGGCATCCGCGCTCTTTGCGTCTGCGCCTTTTGTATCGGATTGGCCGTCGTCCTTGTCCTTCCGGGTCTTGTATTTGTCGAAGGAATAGCTGCGCAGCAGAATGCCTGCGGCAAGGCTCGCCGCCTGGCGCCCATCGGGCTGCAAGTCCGGCAGGTCGAGGATGACGGCGACTTCGCTCGCCTTGCGCAGCGAGGCGGCAACGGCGCCGCCGAGCTTCAACCAGGCATAGTCGTCGAGGCTTGCCACCTTGCCGGCGCCGATCGCCACCAGCCTGTCGAGGGAGGAACCTTGCGGCGCCAGCACCTCGGCCGAGCTTGCGAACTTGCCGGAGAAATCGGCGACGGGAAAGGCGCGGGCCAGCGCGCCGGCCGGATCGCAGGCCAGTGCTGCTTCGCCAAGCCCGCCGCCGTCGGCCGCGAGCACGAAGACGCTGCCTTTTTTGGGCGCGGCGAATTTGGCGAAGGCGATGGTGGGTCTCGACGTCATCAGGTCCTGCTTTCGGGGATGGCCGGAAGGTGCCGGCAAAGATAATTTCTAGCGCGCAAGAAGTTTGGCAAGCGTGCGCGACATTTGGTCGTTTTCACCCATTTGGCAAGACTTTGACCGAAATCGCGGTCTATACCAGCGCCGTGGAAGACAAAGGATTCGCCTCGGCACGACCTTAGTTTCCTGCCGCAACCTACTGTTAACCATCAATGTTTTGCATTTCTTATCCATTGGCGCCGACACTCCGCCGTGCCGGGGCACGCGGTGTGGGGCGACAAACCGGAAGAAGCCGCCGATGACCCAGTTGTGCGCGCGCCGCCGGATCACTACTTTGTCGGCGGGCATGATGCCGTTCGGCAAAATCGAGAAAAGCCTTCATGAAGGTCGTTGAACGCTACATCATGCGCCGGGCGCTGACGATGTTCCTGGCGGCGCTGGTCTGGACGCTGGCGATCGTGTGGACCACGCAGGTGCTGGCCAAGATCGATCTGGTCACCGACAACGGCCAGTCGGCTCTCACCTTCTTCGAGGTTGCGGCGCTCATCATCCCTTCGATCATCCCGATCGTGGTGCCGTTCGCGCTGGTGGTGGCGGTGGCGCAGACGCTGAGCGCCATGAATACCGATTCGGAGCTGGCCGTGCTCAGCGCCGCGGGCGCATCGCGCTGGACGATCGCGCGGCCGATCCTTTTGCTGGCGATCGCCGCTTGCGCCTTTTCCTTCATCGTCGACAACGCCATCGACCCTTATGCCAGACAGAAGAACCGTCAGCTGGTGGCGGCCTCTCGCGCCGATCTTGTGTCGCTGATCATCCAGGAAGGCACATTCCGCAAGATCGACGAGGGCCTGTACCTGCAGGTCGGCGAACGGCTTCCCGGCAACAGGCTCGGCGGCATCTTCGTCGCCGATTCGCGCGAGGAAGGCGCCAGCCTCACCTATTACGCCAAGACCGGCAGCATCGTCGAAAAGGGCGACGAGAAGGTGTTGATGATGAATGACGGCGTCATCAACCGCAAATCGGTGACCGGCGACCTCTCCGTCATCCGTTTCACCTCCTATGCCTTCGACATGTCGGCCTTCATGTCGGCGACAAACGACATCACGCTTCTGCCCAAGGACCGGACGACGCAATATCTGCTCAATCCCGATCCCAACGACAAGATGTTCCAGCGCGAACCGAACAGCTACCGGGCCGAGCTCCACCAGCGCTTCGCCGAATGGTCGTATTCGCTGGTGTTCGCGCTGATCGCGCTGGCTGTGGCGGGCGACGCGCGCTCGCATCGAGAGGCGCGGATCAATCCGCTGATCACGGCCATCGCCGTGGCGCTGTTCGTGCGCTGGCTCGGCTTCTTTGCCGCGGGCAAGGCCGAGAGTGTCTGGTATTATGTGTACGTGCTCTACGCCATACCGATCGTGGCTTGCACGGTCTCGATCTGGTTCATCGTCTCTTCACGCAGCATGGAGTTGCCGGCTGCCTGGACCGACTGGCTCACAAATCTCGCCGGCCGCGTCAGCGGCGGCTGGACGGTGTTGAAGCTCTGGCTTGTCCGACGCACTTCCGGCCAGGGAGCCTGACGATGGGCTGGACGCTGGGCCGCTATTTCTTCTTCCGCTACGTCACCATCACCTTCTGGTTCTTCCTGGGCCTGCTTGCGCTGGTGTTCCTGATCGATTTCACGGAATTGTCCGGCCGCACGACCGGTCTGCCGGGTTTCACCTACGGCACGGCCTTCGCCATTTCGGCGCTCAGGATGCCGATGATCATGCTGCAGACGGTGCCGTTCGTCGGCCTGTTCTCGGCGATGGCGACGCTGGTGTCGCTCAACCGCCGCTATGAGCTCGTCATCGCGCGTTCCGCCGGTGTTTCGGCCTGGCAGTTCCTGTTTCCCTGCTGCGTCGGCGCGCTGATGTTCGGCGTGCTATCGGTCGCAGTGATCAATCCGATCGCCGCGCACGGCTTCTCCTGGTCCGAGCAGATGGAAAACGATCTCAGGGCCGGCAAGTCGAACGCCGTCACCACCAACGTCACGCCTTGGCTCAGGCAGAAAACCGATTCCGGCGACACCATCATCGGCGCCCGCGCCATCCTCAATCAGGGGCTGGAGATGGCGGACGCGGTGTTCTTCATCCTCGACCCGCAGGGCAACATCGCCGAGCGCAAGGATGCCGCCAAGGCGTTCCTGCGCGACGGCTATTGGGAATTGCAGGACGTCAGGATCTTCAAGGGCGGCAACATCCAGACGCTGGCATCCGACAAGGTGCCAACCAATCTGCGGCCCGAATTCGTGCAGGAGCGGCTGGCGCGGCCGGAAACCATCCCCTTCTACGAACTGCCGCGCAAGATCGAGGTTGCCCGCTCCTTCGGGCTCAAGGCAAATGCCTTCGCCATGCAGTTTGATTCGCTGGTGGCGTTGCCGTTCCTCCTCGTCGCCATGACGCTGATTGCGGCAACAGTTTCAATGCGATTTGCGCGAATGGGGCAGTCGGCGACGATGATTCTGGGTGGCGTCGTGGCCGGCTTTCTGCTTTATGTCGTCTCGGTACTGGTCAAGGCATTCGGTGTCGCCGGATTCGTGCCTACAGTGGTGGCTGCATGGGTTCCGGTTGTCGTGGCTATGTTCTTTGGGGTGACGTTTCTGCTATACAAGGAAGACGGCTAGTGAGGGAGGCGGTTTTGCGCAGCCATAGGCAGGCCGGTTTGGCACGCCTCTATGGGGCGACCGCCTTGGCATGTCTGTTTGCTTGCGTGGTACCGACGGTACCGGCGCTGGCACAGCAGATCACTGCCGCGCCCGTCCCATCCGGCTCGCAGATGCTGCTGGCCGCCGATACGCTTGTCTATGACAACGACAAGCATACGGTGACCGCCGTCGGCGCCGTGCAGATCGATTATGGTGGCAACAAGCTCGTCGCGCAGCGCGTGGTCTACAACCGCGACACCAAACGCCTGGTCGCCAGCGGCGCCGTCGAGCTGATCAACAGCGACGGCACCAAGGTCAATTCCGAGCATATCGACATTACCGACGACTTCGCCGACGGCTTCGTCAACGCGTTGCGCGTCGAGACGATCGACAAGGCTTATTTCGCCGCCGAGAGCGCCGAGCGCATGGGCGGCGTGCTGACCACCTTCCACAACGGCGTCTACACCGCCTGCGAACCCTGCGAGGACAAGCCGAACTCAGCGCCGACATGGCGCGTCAAGGCGCGCAAGATCATCTGGAACGGCGAGAAGAAAACCGTCCGCTTCGAGAATGCGAATTTCGAATTTTTCGGTTTCCCGCTCGCCTATCTGCCGGCCTTCGAGATCGCCGACCCGACGGTAAAGCGCAAGAGCGGCTTCCTGCTGCCAGGCCTGGTCTTCAACGACCATCTCGGCACCGGCGTCAAAGTCCCCTATTATTTCGCGCTCTCCCCGACCTATGACCTGACCGTCACCGGCAGCGGCTACACCAAGCAGGGCTTCATGGGCGAGGCCGAGTGGCGCCAGCGCTTCAACAACGGCCAGTACTCGCTGAAGATCGCCGGCATCAACCAGAACGATCCCAACGCATTCATCGATTCCGGCCGGCGTGTGGTCGATTCCGGCGAAGCCGGCGATCCGAACAAATTCCGCGGCATGATGGGCACCAAGGGCCAGTTCGCCATCAACGAGCGCTGGAAATTCGGCTGGGACGCGCTGTTGCAGACCGACAAGAATTTTTCGCGCACCTACAACATCGACGGCTACACCGACACCGTCCACCAGTCGTCAATCTATCTGACCGGACTGCACGACCGCAATTATTTCGACGTTCGCGCGATGCGCTTCGAGGTGCAGGAAGACACGCTGTCCAGCGACCCGACGGCGCGCGCTGCCAAGCAGCCCTGGGTGCTGCCATCGTTCGATTATGCCTATATCCCCGATATGTCGGTGGCCGGCGGCCAGCTGTCGTTCAACGTCAATGCCCGCGTCATCAGTCGCGACCGGTTGGATGCGGTGCTGGCCAACAGCGCTGTTCCGACCTCAGTCAACAATGTGCGCGGCATCGAAGGCCAGTCCAGTCGCCTGACCGCCGAAGCCGAATGGAAGCGCACCTTCACAACCGATGATGGCCTGCAGCTGACGCCGTTGCTCGCGTTCCGGGGCGATGCCGGCTATGTCAACGCCAATTCCGCGTCGATCGCCGCCGTCAACCAGATGGCGACGAATCTCGGCGAAAACGCAGATATGCGCACTTCGCTCGCGCGCTACATGGCCACACTTGGCCTCGAAGCGAGCTGGCCGCTCCTGTTCTCGATGGCAAATTCCAGCCACGTGCTCGAGCCCACCGCGCAGGTGTTCGTGCGTCCGAACGAGCAATATGTCGGCGGACTGGCCGTCCCGAACGAGGACGCGCAGAGTTTCGTCTTCGACGCCACCACGCTGTTCGAGCGCGACAAGTTCTCAGGCTATGACCGCATCGAAGGCGGCACGCGCGCCAATGTCGGGTTCCGCTATTCCGGCGCCTATGACAGCGGCTGGGGCACCAATGCGATCTTCGGCCAGTCCTATCAGCTTGGCGGGGAGAATTCCTTCGACGCGCCGGACCTGGTCAATGTCGGCGCCTATTCCGGCCTGCAGACGACCAAATCCGACTATGTCGGCCTGGTCGGCTTCAACAGCCCAAGCGGCTTCTCCGGCTCGGTCAGCGGCCGTTTCGACGAACAGAGTTTCGCGGTCAGGCGCGCCGAAGTGAAGGCCGCCTATTCCGGCCTGCCGATATCGCTCAGCGCCAAATACGCCTTCATCCAGGCGCAGCCGCTCTACGGCTTCACCACCGATCGCCACGAGGTCACGCTTGGCGCCTCGGCGCATCTCAGCCAGAACTGGCGGCTGTTCGGCACCGGCACTTACGACCTCGAACAGAACGTGCTGGTCAACGACGGCGTCGGCTTTGCCTACAACGATTCCTGCTTCACCTACATCATGACCTACTCGCAGACGCGCGATATCGTCACCAAGCAAGTGTCGCAGAATATCGGCTTCAACCTGTCGTTCCGCACGCTTGGCGATTTCGGCTCCTCAACCAGCGCGATCGACACGTTCCAGTCGAAGTCGAACTGAGCCGCGGGCCTTGATTTGGCGTGTGATCCTTCGAAAATGATTTGATTCTCCGCCAAATGCCGGCGACATCGTTTCGCCGCATAAGATAGGCATGGGGTGACCACATAGCGCATACGTTCGGAGGACGTGCGGCGCCATGATGGCGGGAAAATGGGAAGGTGATATGAGGAAATACCTGTTTTCAGCAGGCTTCGCGCTGCTGGTGGCGGCGACCTCGGTTTCGATGGCGGCAATGACGCCGCCCGCATTCGCCAGCGGGGTCAAATATATCGTCAACAACATACCGATCACCACCGGCGACATTCAGCACCGCGCGGCGTTTTTGAAGCTGCAGCGCAAGAAGGGCGATGCCGGGCAAGAGATGATCGAGCAGACGCTGCGGCTGGCCGAGGCCAAGCGGCTCGGCATCCGCATCTCCGACCAGCAGGTTGATGCCGCCTATCAGCGCTTCGCCTCCAACAACAAGATGCCGCTGGCCAAGCTCGACGCCGTCATGACGCAGTCGGGCGTCACCAAGGAGCACTTCAAGGAATTCATCCGCGCGCAGATGGCCTGGAGCCAGGCGCTCAGCGCCCGCTACCGTTCCGGTGAAGGCGGCGCGGTGACCGAACAGGACGCGGTGCGGCGCATGCTCGACAAGGGCGGCTCCAAGCCGACCGCCATGGAATACATGCTGCAGCAGGTGATCTTCGTGGTGCCGGCCTCCGAGCGCGCCACGACGCTTGCCAAGCGCAAGCGCGAAGCCGACGCCATGCGCGCGCGCTTCAACGGCTGCGCCACCACGCGCGAATTCGCTAAGGGACTGATCGACGTCACCGTGCGCGATCTCGGCCGTGTGCTGGCGCCGCAATTGCCACCGGACTGGGCCGAGCAGATCAAGGCGACCAAGGTCGGCGGCGCCACGGTGACGCGCGAGACAGATCGCGGCGTCGAGTTCATCGGCATCTGCTCCTCGCGCGAGGTTTCCGACGACAAGGCCGCGCAGATGGTGTTTCAGGCCGAAGGCAGCAGCGACAAGGACGCCGACGAGCTCAGCAAGAAATATGTCGACGAACTGCGCAAGAGCGCCAAGATCGTTGAGCGCTAGAGCAAGTCCAGGAAAAGTGCACAGCGGTTCCGTCCGGAATTGCGCAGAAACAAATATTTAGAGCGATTCAGCGATTCCGTGAAACGCTCTAAGGTGGGTCATCGTTTGGCGAAAACGTCGAACCACTCCATCTCTTGATTCAACGCCACCCCGGCGGAACGAGCGGCCTGGCGCAAACGGCATAAGATGAGCAAGACCGATGCGCCGCTGGCGCTTAGTGTCGGCGATCCTTCCGGTATCGGACCGGAGATCGCCATCGCAGCCTGGCAGGCGGGCGATAGCGCCGGCGTGCCGCCCTTCTACCTGCTCGCCGACCCCGATCTGATCGAAGCGAGGGCGCGCTGGATCGGCGCCGCGGTGACAATCGTCGAGACCTTGCCAGGGCAAGCCGCGCATCATTTCGCCCGGGCGCTGCCGATCGTGCCGCTCGATGCCCGCCATCTCGACAGCCCGGGAGAGCCCGATCCTGCCAATGCCGCCGGCACCATCGAGGCCATCGACCGCGCCGTCGCCGACTGTTTCGCTGGCCGTGCCGCGGCAATGGTCACCTGCCCAATCGCCAAGAAGCCGCTCTACGACGCCGGCTTCGGCTTTCCCGGCCACACCGAATATCTGGCGCATCTAGCCTCTCGCCACACCGGCGCCGAGGTAACGCCGGTGATGCTCTTGGCCGGACCGGAGCTGCGCACCGTTCCGGTGACCATCCACATCCCGTTGGCGGATGTGCCGAAGCGGCTGACGACAGAGCTGATCGTCGCCACCGCTCGCATCGCCGCCGCCGATCTTCGGCATCGCTTCGGCATCGCGCGGCCCAGGCTCGCCATTGCCGGGCTCAATCCGCATGCCGGCGAAGGCGGCGCGATGGGATGGGAGGATCTGGCCATCGTCCAGCCGGCCGTCGAGATGCTCAAGGCCGAAGGCATCGACGCGTTCGGACCGCTGCCGGCCGACACCATGTTCCATCCGCGCGCGCGCGCCTCCTATGATGCCGCGCTCTGCATGTATCACGACCAGGCGCTGATTCCGGCCAAGACGCTGGCCTTCAACGAGGCGGTCAACGTCACGCTCGGCCTGCCCTTCATCCGCACCTCGCCCGACCACGGCACCGCCTTCGACATCGCCGGCAAAGGCATCGCACGCGCCGACAGCCTGATCGCGGCGCTGCGGCTGGCGCGCCGGCTGGCCGATAGCGGCCGTCAGTTCGCGGCCGCATGAGGAGTTGATTTGAGCGAGGGGCGCACAACCATCGACGGCCTGCCGCCACTGCGCGCGGTGATCGAACGCCACGGCCTGCAAGCAAAGAAGGCGCTCGGCCAAAATTTCCTGCTCGACCTCAACTTGACTGGCAAGATCGCGCGAGCCGCCGGCGATCTCGACCAAGCGGCCGTGATCGAGGTCGGGCCTGGTCCGGGCGGGCTGACCAGGGCGCTGCTGTTCAACGGCGCGCATCGCGTCATTGCCATCGAGCGCGACGAACGCTGCCTGGAGGCGCTGGCGCAAGTCTCCAACCATTATCCGGGCCGATTGGAAATCATTTCCGGGGACGCGCTGAACACGGATTTTGCGGCACTTGCCGCCACGGCGAACGGCGCTCCGGTCAAGATCGTCGCCAACCTGCCGTATAATATCGGCACCGAGCTTCTGATCCGCTGGCTGACCGTGGCCGACTGGCCGCCCTTCTACCAGTCGATGACGCTGATGTTCCAGCGCGAGGTGGCCGAGCGTATCACCGCTGGTCCTGACAGCGACGCCTATGGCCGGCTCGGCGTGCTGGCCGGCTGGCGTACCGAGGCCAGGATCGCTTTCGACGTGCCGCCGCAAGCCTTCACACCGCCGCCCAAGGTCACCTCCTCGGTGGTGCATCTGCTGCCGCGTGCCACGCCCCTGCCCGCCGACGTCAAGAAGCTCGGGCGGGTCACGGAAGCCGCCTTCGGCCAGCGCCGCAAGATGCTGAGGCAAAGCTTGAAGAGCCTGGGCGGCGAGGCGCTGCTCGCCCGCGCCGGCATCGACCCGACGCGACGCGCCGAGACGCTGAGCGTCGAGGAGTTCGTGCGGCTGACTAATTCGATCTGATTGCCGCCGCCGCCGCGCTGGAACCTGGAACTTGCGACATAGATAGGCAGGCGAAACAGCCTGGAGCCTGAGATGCCTGCCTATGTCATTTCCGACGTCACAATCCGCGACGAAGAGACAATGGAAATCTATCGAACCCGCGCAGCCGCCTCCATCGCCGCGCATGGCGGACGCTACCTCGTCCGTGGCGGCGAGGTGGAGACGCTCGAGGGCAATTGGAAACCCGGACCGCTGATTGTCGTCGAATTCCCAAACATCGAGGCCGCGCGGCGCTGGTACCGTTCCAACGAATACGCGGCCGCGCTCGAGGTCCGCGATACAGCGCTCAGCCGCAACCTCATTCTGGTCGATGGGATCAAGTTGTGATGTGCATCGAAGGGATGGCAATCGTCATTCAAACGCATTACATTCTTGGCAAAGGAGATTGCCATGCCAGCGAACGCACTCGTCCAAACGAGTATCGATGCCGACATCCGGGATCGGGCCTCCGCAGTGCTTGAAGGTATGGGGCTGACGGTGTCGGATGCAGTGCGGATATTGCTCACCCGAACCGCCAATGAGGGGGCGCTGCCGATCGATCTGGTCACAAACAACGAGGCTTATGACGTGTGGTTTCGCGCCAAAGTGCGAGAGGCCCTCGACGATACGCGACCTGATATTCCAGATGATCAAGTCGAGGCGCATTTTGCCGAAAGACGCACGGCAGCGCGCCGCAAGGCTGGTGAACCTAAATCTTGAAAATCGCCTGGTCGCCATTCGCGCTTTCCGACCGCGACGGGATTTTTACGCATATCGAGGCTGACAACCCCCGCCGCCGCGATCGCTATCGACGAGCGAATTGTCGCCGCCATCAGTCGCCTGCGAGACTTTCCCGAAAGCGGCCGGATCGGCAGGCTTGCTGGAACACGAGAGCTTGTCATCGTCGGCACGCCATATATTGCAGCCTATCAGCTGGTCGAGGACGGGATTCGAATCTTGCGCGTGCTTCACGGAGCACAGCGGTGGCCCGACGACTTCCCTAGCGGCTGATGCGATGATTGGCTTAGCGAGGCAGCGGCACCTGCCTACTGCGTCTTCTCGTCCAGCAACCCCGATATGAAATCGAACAGGCCCGGCCGCCTGTCGCGGCGAAGCCGTTCAGCGGCAACGATGGCCCGGACTTCGGCGAAGGCGCGGTCGAGATCGTCGTTGACGATGACGAAGTCATATTCCTTCCAATGCTCGATCTCGAGGCGGGCGTTCTTCAGCCTGGTCTCGATGACGGATTCCTGGTCCTCGGCGCGGCGCTTGAGGCGCGCCTTCAATTCCTTCATCGACGGCGGCAGGATGAAGATCGAGACGATGTCGGCGCGCATCTTCTCCTTGAGCTGCTGGGCGCCCTGCCAGTCGATGTCGAACAGCATGTCGCGCCCTTGCGCCAACGCCAGCTCCGCCGGTTCGCGCGGCGTGGCGTAGCAATTGCCGTGCACCTCCGCCCATTCGAGCAGCGCGTCGGAATCGCGCAGCCGCTCGAACTCGCGCATGGTGCGGAAATGATAGTGGACACCCTCAATCTCGGAGCCGCGGCGCGGCCTCGTGGTGACGGAGACTGACAGCTCCAGGCTTCCATCGCTTTCCAGAAGATTGCGCGCGATCGTCGACTTGCCGGCGCCGGACGGCGACGACAGCACAAGCATCAGTCCGCGGCGGCGGATGCGGGATCCCAGATCCCGGGCAGCCGTCGGCTCCTTGGCAACCATTCCCCTCACTCCAGATTCTGGACCTGTTCGCGAAACTGGTCGACCACCGCCTTGAGCTCCAGCCCGATTGCGGTGACCGCGGCGGCGTTCGACTTGGAGCACAGCGTATTCGATTCGCGGTTGAATTCCTGCGCCAGAAAATCGAGCTTGCGGCCGACGGCGCCATCGCCGCCAAGCAGCGCCCGTCCGGACGCGACATGGGTCTTCAGCCTGTCGATCTCCTCGCGGATGTCGGCCTTGGTGGCGAGGAAGGCCGCCTCCTGGTGCAACCTGGCGGTATCGAGATTGGCCGAGGCGTCCATCAAAAGCCGTACCTGCTCAGCGATGCGCTCGCGGATCGCCGCCGGCTCGCGCGAAGGGTCGGCCTCGGCCTTCAGCGTCAGTGCCTCGATGGCGTCGATATGGCCGGCCAGTAACGCGCCAAGTGCGGCGCCCTCGCTGCGCCTTGCCTGCTCCAGCCCGTTGAGCGCCGCGTCGAGCGCCGTCAGGATCGCGGCGTCAAGCATTGCCTTCTCCTCCTCGGTCTCGACGGCTTCGGGAATGTCGAGCACGCCGCGCAGCGACAACAGGCCATCAGCGGCGGCGGGCTCGGTGCCGTACTGCTCCTGCAAACGCTTCGCCAGTCCCGCCAGGTCCTTGAGGAACGCCTCGTTGACCACCGGCAGCACCTGCTTCGCCGTTGCCCGGCCGACCGTCAATGTCGCCTGGAAATTGCCGCGCGCGAAGCGCTTTTGAACCGTCTGACGGACGGCGGTTTCCAGTCGGTCGAAACCTTGCGGCAGCCGCAGCCTGACCTCGACGCTCTTGCCGTTGACCGACTTCACCTCCCAGGCGATCGAGGTCCCGTCGCTTTCGGCGATGGACCGCGCGAAACCGGTCATGCTTTGCAGATTCATCGTGCCTGTCATCCCCTGTCGCAGTTCAAACGCTGCGCGCGCCCAATATCGCCGAGCGATGGCCCGGCGGCGGATGTTCCCCTCAAAACATGAATATGGCCTCGCGTCAAAGGACGCGAGCGGGCAAGCTAAAGATGGCGTTGCCTACTGCGCGGCGTCGCCGCCGGCATCGCCATTCTCGCCGCTGTCGCCTCCGGCGTTATTGCCATCGGCATTGTCATCGGGAGCGGCGGGCGCCGTCGTCTGGCCGGAAGCCTTGGCGGCGGCATCCGCCTGCTTCTTCTGCAGCGCCCGGTAGCGGGCGACATTCTGGTTGTGCTCTTCAAGCGTCGCGGCAAAGACATGGCCGCCATTGCCGTCGGCGACGAAATAGAGATCGTCGGTCTTCGACGGGTTGGCAACGGCTTCCAGCGCGGCGCGGCCCGGGCAGGCGATCGGCGTCGGCGGCAGGCCCTTGATCAGATAGGTGTTGTAAGGCGTCTGCTTGTCGATGTCGGACTGATAGATCGGCCGGTCGGCGGGTTTGCCCTTGCCGCCGAACAGGCCGTAGATGATGGTCGGATCGGACTGCAGCCGCATGCCCTTGGCCAGGCGGTTGAGGAAGACGGCGGCGACGCGCGAACGCTCGTCGCTACGGCCGGTTTCCTTTTCGACGATCGAGGCAAGGGTGACGAAATCATCGATGTTGGCGATCGGCAGGTCGGGCGCGCGATGCGACCAGACGTCTTCGACCAGCTTCTTCTGGTCGGCGACCAGCTTGTCGATCATCTGCTGCCGGGTGGCGCCGCGCGTGAAGCGCAGCGTGTCGGTGGAAATGCTGCCTTCCGGCGGCAAAGTGGTTGGCATGTCGCCGGTCAGCGCCTCCTGATCGGCGACGCGCTGCAGCGCCTGCTCGACCGTCAGCCCTTCCGGGATGGTCAGCGAGTACATCACCGACTTGCCGCTCTTGAACAGATCCATGATGTCGCGCATCGAAGCCCGCGGCTTGATGGCGTATTCGCCGGCCTTCAGCGCCGTTTCATTGCCGGTGGCGCGCACGCCCAGTCTGAAGATGCGGGCGTCACTGATCAGGTTGCGGCGCTCGAGTTGATCGGCGATCTCCTGCACGCCGGTGTTCGGCTTGATCATGAAGGTGTCGCCATTGGCCGACGGACCGTCCTCGACGAAGGCCTGCATGCCGAAATAGAGCGCGGCGCCCGAGGCGAGCACCACCAGGATAACCACCGAAAGGAAGAAATTCAGGAACACCACGACCTGGCTGCGCGAAGCACGCGAGCGCTTCGATTGCGGCGGTGGCGTGCCGGCCTCCGGACGCAGCGCCTCGGCCGCCGTCTTGGGCACGATAGGCCCCTTGGTGCCTTGCCGTCCGAAATCCCCGCCGCCGCCCGGATTTGTGTTCATGGCCCTACCGTCTGATCTTGCAACGAATCCCCTGCCGTAAAGCTAGAGGGCGAATTTGGCAAAAATGACGGCAGTTGGCGGACTGCCGGTTAGCTGTCTGTTTTTGAGCAATCCCGGGCGGAAACCGCTGCGCAACTTTGCCGGGATGCTCTGCCTGGCGGCTCAGCCACCGTAACGCTGGAACACAAGCGACGCATTGGTGCCACCGAAGCCGAAGGAGTTCGACAGCGCGACATCGATCTGGCGCTGGCGCGGCTTGTTCGGCACGAGATCGATGGCCGTCTCACGCTCCGGATTGTCGAGATTGATGGTGGCGGGCGCGATGTTGTCGCGGATGGCGAGGATCGAGAAGATCGCTTCCGCCGCACCCGCGGCGCCCAGGAGATGACCGATCGACGACTTGGTCGACGACATCGAGATCTTCGAGGCGGCATTGCCGACCAGCCGTTCGACGGCGCCGAGCTCGATCGTGTCGGCCATGGTCGAGGTGCCGTGCGCGTTGATGTAGTCGATGTCGGCGGCCGTCAGCTTGGCGCGGTTCAGCGCCGCCGTCATGCAGCGGAACGCGCCGTCGCCGTCCTCGGCCGGTGCGGTGATGTGATAGGCGTCGCCGGTCAGGCCATAGCCGGTGACCTCGGCATAGATCTTGGCGCCACGCGCCTTGGCGTGTTCGAGTTCTTCCAGGACAACCACGCCAGCGCCCTCGCCCATGACGAAGCCGTCGCGATCGCGGTCATAGGGACGCGAAGCGGTTTCGGGCGTGTCGTTGCGATCGGTGGAAAGCGCCCGGCAGGCGGCAAAGCCGGCCATCGACAGCCGGGTGATCGGCGCTTCGGCGCCGCCGGCCACCATGACGTCGGCGTCGCCCCACATGATCAGCCGGGCGGCATCGCCAATGGCATGCGCTCCGGTCGAGCAGGCGGTGACGACCGCGTGGTTCGGGCCTTTCAGCCCGTGACGGATGGAGACCTGGCCAGAGACCAGGTTGATGATCTGTCCAGGGATGAAGAAGGGGCTGATGCGGCGCGGGCCGCGCTCCTTCAGGATCATCGCGTTTTCGGCGATGCCGTCGATGCCGCCGATGCCGGAGCCGATCAGCACGCCGGTGGCGCATTGATCCTCATGGGTTTCGGGCTTCCAGCCGGAATCGGCCAGCGCCTCGTCGGCGGCCGCGATGCCATAAAGGATGAAGTCGCCGATCTTGCGCAGTTCCTTCGGCTCGAGCACAGCCTCCGGATTGAAGGTGCCGTTGGAGCCATCGCCGCGCGGAATGACATGGGCGATCTTGCAAGCAAGATCGTCCACTTCGAATTCGGTGACGCGGCGGGCAGCACTTCGACCGGAAAGCAATTCCCGCCAGCTGTGTTCGACACCCATGCCAAACGGCGAAAGCAGGCCAAGGCCCGTGACGACGACACGCCTCATCGCAGGTGCTCCCCGGTGATGCCTGCAGAAAGGCTCAGGCCGAGGCCTTGTCGATGTACTTCACGGCGTCGCCGACGGTCAGGATCGTCTCGGCCGCATCGTCCGGGATTTCAACGCCGAACTCTTCTTCGAACGCCATGACGAGTTCGACCGTATCGAGGCTGTCCGCGCCCAGATCATCGATGAAGCTCGCCTGCTCCGTCACTTTGTCGGCATCGACGCCCAGATGCTCGATGACGATCTTTTTGACGCGCTCTGCGGTGTCACTCATTTGGGGCAATCCTCGTCTTATGTTGTCTATCTTCGTTAGCGGGCGGAATGCCGCTAATCAAGCTGAAAGATGGTCTTGCGGGAAACGCAACGCCACAGGACCGGTTTTTGCCCGAACCGCCGGGTTGCGGGCCGCATTACACGAAAAAAGTCGGGCGTCCAAGCCGAAATGGCTGTTTTCACAGGCGCCCGGCCTTACCTCAGATCATTGCCATTCCACCGTTCACATGAATGGTCTGGCCGGTGACATAGGCGGCTTCGTTGGAGGCGAGATAAGCGACGGCCGACGCCACTTCAACGCTGGTGCCCATGCGCTTGGTTGGGATCGCTGCCATGATCGCCTCCTTCTGCTTGTCGTTGAGCTTGTCGGTCATGGCCGATTCGATGAAGCCCGGGGCGACGCAGTTGACGGTGATGTTGCGGGTGGCGATCTCCTGCGCCAGCGATTTGGAAAAGCCGATCATGCCGGCCTTGGAGGCGCAGTAATTGGTCTGGCCCGGATTGCCGGTGACGCCGACCACCGAGGTGATGTTGATGATGCGGCCATGGCGGCGGCGCATCATCGGATGGGTCAGTTCGCGCGTCAGCCGGAACACAGCGGTCAGGTTGACCTCGATCACCGAATCCCAGTCGGCGTCCGACATGCGCACGAACAGCCCGTCCTTGGTGATGCCGGCATTGTTGACCAGGATGTCGACGCCTTCGAGCTCGGCCTCGGCCTTCTGCCCCAGCGCCTTGACCGCGTCCCGGTTCGTCAGATCCGCCGGAAAGAGCTTTACGCGGTCGCCGAGTTCACTGGCCAGCGCCTCGAGCTTCTCGAGGCGCGTGCCATGCAGGCCGACGATGGCGCCCTGGCTGTGCAAAACCCTGGCGATCGCCTCGCCGATACCTCCCGATGCGCCGGTGACGAGCGCCTTGCGGCCGGTCAGTTCGAACATTTTTGTCTCCCGATCTCAGAGCGCACCCTTGCCACAGGTGCCGTCAAATCGCCAGCCCGTCAGCCCGGATGTCAGCCGAGTGCCGCCAGCGCCGCCTCGACGTCCGCCGCCGTGCCGATGGCGCCGGTTGCGACGTCGCGGTTGATGCGGCGCGCCAGACCCGACAGCACTTTGCCGGCGCCGACTTCGTAGAGCGCCGACACCCCGTTGGCGCCGAACCATTCCACCGTCTCGCGCCAGCGCACCCGGCCGGTCACTTGCTCGACCAAGCGCCGCGCAATCTCATCCGGGTCGCTGGTCGGCGTCACCGTGACGTTGGAAACGACCGGGACGACAGGCGCGCTCTTCGCCACATTGGCCAGTGCCTCGCGCATGATGGCGGCGGCCGGCGCCATCAGCGCCGAATGGAAAGGAGCCGAGACCTGCAGCATCAGCGCGCGCTTGGCGCCCTTTTCGGTGCAGAGCTTCGCCGCCAGCTCGACCGCCGCCTTGGCGCCGGAAATCACCAGCTGGCCGCCGCCATTGTCGTTGGCGACCTGGCAAACGGAGCCCTTGGCGGCCTCGGCGCAAGCGGCTTCGACATCGGCCTGCTCAAGACCGATGATGGCCGCCATGGCGCCCTCGCCTGCTGGCACCGCCGCCTGCATCGCATTGCCGCGCGTGCGCAACAGCCTTGCCGCATCGCCAACCGAAACGAAGCCGGCCGCGGCAAGCGCGGAATATTCGCCGAGCGAGTGGCCGGCGACGTAAGATACCTTGCCCTTCAGCGAGAAGCCTCGCGCTTCCAGCGCGCGCATAGCCGCCAGCGACACCGCCATCAGCGCCGGCTGCGCGTTGGCGGTCAGCGTCAGCGTCTCTTCCGGTCCTTCCCAGATCAGCTTCGACAGGTTCTCGCCAAGCGAAGCGTCGACTTCCTCGAAGACGCGGCGCGCTTCGGGGAACGCATCGGCAAGGTCCTTGCCCATGCCGACGGCCTGGCTGCCCTGGCCCGGAAAGGTGAATGCGACGGCCATTTTTGGTCTCCCAGAGGCTGGTTTTGTCTGGCTCTGGCGCAAGGCGGACAGCCAAGTCAAGCCCGGGAGCGTCCATTCCGCCGCTATTTCAGCCTCGAAACCGGCTGACTGCCTGTTCCAAAAGGCTTTTTGGCGATCACACCTGATGAAAACCGCTCACGTTTAGGTTGCTGGCTCTTCTTATTTCCGCAACAGGCGCTAGCTTCGCGTGACAGTTCGATGACAAAACCGTGACGCGAGTGGAAGGCGCGTCGCGGGGGCCCGGGGGAAGTAGAGTGGCAAGGATCAGGAAAGGCGCGGCCAAGCCCGCGCCGCAGTTTTTGGAAGACGATCCGGCCACGGGCTACCTGCCGGGCCGGCCCTGGCCGACCGTGCGCTACGGCCTGGCGACGCTGCTTGCCTCGGCTTTGCTCGTGTTTGCCGTCGAATGGATCGTGCGCGGCGACTTCTTCGGCACGGTCGACTTCTTCCTGCAACCCTTCAAGCCGGGCTGGACGACGATCATCGTCTTCGCGCTGGTCATGGTCGGTTTGGACGCCATCCTCGGCCGCAGCTATCAGAACCTGATGATCGTGGCGCCGTTGACGCTGGCGCTGGCCTTTGTCGGCCACCAGAAATCGCACTATCTCGGCGATCCGCTATATCCGACCGATTTCCTGTTTGCCCGCCAGATCATGGCCTTGATGCCGCTTCTGGTGCGCGAGCGGCCATGGACCGCCGTAATGCTTGCCGTCGGCATCGTCGGCGGCCTGACGCTCTTGGTCCATGGCTGGCGGCTGTGGCGGCGGCGCGTGCCGATCCTCAGCCGCAAGGGCCGCCTGGCAAGACTGGCGCTGGCCGTGCCGCTGCTCGCCTTCTTCGTCTCGATCATGGATTACGCCACCTTCTCGTGGACCCGCGACCGGCTGCAGATCATCCCGATCATGTGGGACCAGAAGGAAAACTACGCCTCCAACGGCTTTGCGCTGGCCTTCGCGATGAACGTGCCGATGGCGCATGTCTCGGCGCCGCCCGGCTATTCCGACAAGACCATGGCGGCGATCCAACGTCCCGACGTCGTGGCTTCAGTACCTGACGAAAAACCCGATATCATCGTGGTGATGAGCGAATCCTTCTGGGATCCGACGCAGCTTCCCGGCGTCACCATCAAGCCCGATCCGATCCCGACCGTGCGCGCCTTGCGCTCCGGCTCGATGTTTTCGCCCGAATTCGGCGGCATGACCGCCAACATCGAATTCGAGGCGCTGACCGGCTTCTCCAACGCCTTCCTGCCGGCGGGCTCCATTCCCTACCAGCAATATGTGCGCACGCCGACGCCGTCGCTGGCGACCTTCCTGAAGAGCGAAGGCTATAATGCGCGCGCCATCCATCCCGGCACCAACTGGTTCTGGAACCGCGGCGCGGTCTATGCCGATTTCGGCTTCAAGGACTTCAAGTCGGAAGAGACGCTGCCGCCGATGGAAAAGCGCGGGCCGCTGGCCTCGGACGCTTCGATGACCGACGAGATCATCCGCGAGGCCGATGCCAGCGACGACCCGGTGTTCTTTTTTGCGGTCAGCCTGCAGAACCACGGACCTTACGAACCCTACCGCTACTCGAACCCGACGCATTCGGTGGATGCGCCGATCAGCCCCTGGGCGCGGGAATCGCTGCTCTCCTACGCCGAAGGCTCGGCCGACGCCGACCATGGCCTCGAGCGGCTGATCGACTGGGCAAAGAAGCGTCAGCGGCCGACGATCCTTGCCTTCTTCGGCGACCATCTGCCGCCGCTCGGACCGGTCTATGTCGAGACCGGCTTCCTCAAGGACAATGTCGCGCCGCGCAAGGAGCCTACGGCCGAAGCCGCGCTCGATCACCACAACACGCCCCTGGTCATCTGGTCGAACCGCTCCGGCCCGGTCGAAAACATCGGCGCGGTGAGCCCGGCCTTCCTGCCCTACCATATCCTGACCACTGCAGGCATCACCCACCCCTATTACACCGGCTTCCTCGGCGCGCTGCGCGAACACTACCGCGTGGTCGACCGCAACCTGCTTTTGTCGCCCACGGGCGAGGCGACGCCGGACTGGTCGCGGCAGAAGCAGATCGACCCGAAGATCAACGATTTCCGGCTCATCCAGTACGACATGATGTTCGGCAAGCGTAACTCGGCGCCGGACTTCTTCCCCGAGACGGTGGACAAGCTCGTCGCGCATACGAGCTGAGGTCGGCTGCGACATCGGAAACGCTCGGCATCGCCCTAATCTTCTATTTCCGGCGCAAGGACATTACCGCGGTCCGCACTGTTTGCGTAATTTGATCCTCCAGGCACTGACGCCTGCGAACTTGTGACCGCTTGTTTGGCTTGTACTCGGCAGGATCGCGCTGTGCCTTTGCCATGGGCAAGGCGAAGATCATGGGGTTAATCCGATATCCCCCGGACTCTTTCCAGAACCCGTCATAGTCAGCGGAGATTCGACGGCGCAAACTGTAATCGGCCGCAAAGACATGGCCGGCGTTCGACACGGCAGCCAGGCCGGAAAGGCCTAAGGATTTTGCCATTGCCTGCGCAACCAGAAGAAGAAGCGTTTTTGGCCGCATTCCCTCCATGGCGCTTGTCAAAATGCGAGCGTCGCGAAGGCCTTCTCCAGCGGGTGAAGCAGCCTTAAGGGCCCCAATCAGCAGAATATTCCCAATCCCCTTGATGCGCAGCAACGACCTCTCAACGATTGCCACACCCATTTGAGAGATTGGCCGTTCGTCCAGACAAAAGACAAGGCGCCACTCTCCTTCGCGATGGAGACCGCCCTGGCCGGTGAGTTTCACCGAAACTGACCCCGCGGCGGTCGTGGCGACATACAATTCGAGGCCGTCGGTATGGCTTTCGATCAAAGCGGTGTCGGATAGCAACCGGCTCGCGGCATCGTAGTGACCCAGCAACGCCGCGACACGATGTCTGCGCCTCAATCCCCGTGTCAAATAGGGACGAACGATCTTGAGCGGCATGTCTGGGTATCGGTTCAGTATCTGAGCGAAGGGTTCGCAGTCGAGCTTGCGCCTGACGGTGGCGAGATCCCAACGATTGAACTGGCGAAGGGCGAACCACTTCACGCCATGAACCCAATGGTTCAGCCTGCGGCGCAGATGCGACGGCGGGCTCTTGCGCCGAGGCGGTGACACCTGTTCTTCGCTATTTCTGACGAGTGCGTCAGCGGAAGCGGCCGTCAAATGATCGGGCGACACGGGGACCACCTGATGCGCGGTTTCTCAATACACGCCTCAGTGAAGGACTGACTTTACCGGCGCCTCGCCGGCTCTTTACGGATTTGTAAGATTCGACTAGCGCGGCTGATTTCTGCCCCGGCCCCGCTTCAATTCGTAAGCTGCAGCCTGGAGAACTTGTTGGCGATGGTCTGGAAGACGTTGGGCAATTTGGCCGGATCCTCGACGGCGTAGTAGTCGCTCGGGTCGGAGGCGCAGCCGCTGTAGAGCGAGCGGTTGGCGGCGGTGTCGGCCTGCAGCACCATGGTGTAGATCTGGACGCCCTGGTTTTTCAGCTGCGTGCAGACATCCTTGGTCCAGCCGTCGACATTGCGCGCGGCCGCCGCCTGGTTCTCCGAGCCGAAGCGGCCGCTGGCGAGATAGCCGTAGGATGTGTAGTCGGATTTCTGCGGCGTGTTCGAGGCGCCGTAGACGACGTTTTCGCCGTCGGTCAGAAGCATCACCACCTTGGTGACGCCAGGCGTCTTATAAGGCGAAGCATCGGTGTAGGGCGGCTGCGGCGACAGCACTCGCATGCCCCAGGCCAGACCTTCCGAGACATTGGTGCCCGAGCCGTTCCATTCGCTCATCTGCGCGGCCGCCGTGCGCAGCTGGTCGAAATCGGTGGACAGCGGCACGATCGGCGTCGGGCAGGCGCGGTTCGGGCCGATGGTGATGGGGCTGCCGGTCTCGGTGATCAGCGTGCTGGTCGAGGCCACGTATTTCGCGATCGTCTTCAGATCGGCGCTGAGCAGCGCGTTGAGCAAGCCGGTCAGCAGCCCGCTGAGATCGATACCCAGGATGTTACGGTTCAGCTTCGAGTTGTCGATCGTGTCGTCGAGATAGGAATTGTTGTAGCCGGTCGCCGAATTGCCGTAGGAGGCCGATGGCTTCTTGGCGACGTCGGGATCGTCGGGCGCGAAGTAAGGCACGAACAGCGTTTCGGGCTTCGATGGGTCGGGCGGCGTGTCAGCGATGTTCAAGGCGCCGGGCCGAGCCTCGACACAGCCCTTCCATCCGGTGTTGTTCCAGCCGCCGTTGCGGCCAAGCTGCTTGAACAGCGCCATGTGGTTCGGGCGCTTGCCGTCGACGACCGGGAAATTGACGCCGTTGGTGGGCGACTTGCCGTCCATGTCGATCCAGGACGGATCGAATTCGGGGCCATCGACATTGACGGCGGTGACGAAGGGCACAAGGGCGGCGCGCACCTGGCGCGTCGGCGACTTGACCGCTTCGAGATAGTCGATCAGCGACTTGGTCGCCGTGCGAAGCGCCGTGATGCGAGCGCCGGCCATCGAGCCGGTGTTGTCGAGCACCAGCACCACTTCGAGCTGGTTGTTGGATTCCACCGCGCCCGCATCGACGCTGATGTGCTTTTCGGCCCCGAACAGGAAGGCGAAGTTGAGATTGACGTCGGCCGAGGCGACGGCCTTGGTCTTGACGAAGTTGACGCCCTTGTCGACGGTGAGTGTGGCGCTAGCGTTCGAAAGCTCGGCATGGCCAGCGACATTGGCCTGGAAATAACGGTTGAACGCATCGTTGCGGGACGCGTCGGCATCGCTCAGATGGGAGGATGCAAGGTTCGCGGCATCGAGGGCGTTTTGAAGATTGCTTTTCGCGCGCATCAGCGTCGAGACGTCGGTGGCGAACGCCACGGCGCCAAGGATCGCCGGCACGCCCAGCGCCAGCATCAACGAGAAATTGCCGCTCTTCGAGCGCCAGAACTGCCTGAGAAGCATTTCCTACCCCCGGGATTGCCCAATGGGAATTGCCCGATTTTCCGCCGCCATGCGGCCCGCGAAGGGTTCATGCGCCTTTCATGATAAACGGGTGGTTACAACCTTGCACAACCTTGTGGGGTGGTTAAAACGCGCTTACCGGAAAATCGATAAATTCGACAATCTGTCAGCGTTTGCGTTTTTCCCTAAAGTACGCTGCGCTGAAAACCGACGTCGCTTTGAGCGACACGCATTCGCTGCGACATGTTGGAGCCCAGCCTGGCGGCTTCGCAGCCTTGCCTTCGGCTGAAATTGCTGTATAGACCCGCGCAATCTGCCGGTCCTTGCTGGGGGCTGAACGGAGGGCCGTGGTTTTTCAAAGCCACGACACGAAGCGACAAGCGCTTCCAGCCTCCCGTGTCTCCGCTCTCGACCGTCTCGTGATGCTCCTTTCTTCTCCGCTCGTTCGCGACCGGGTCAGACAAGTTGCAGAGGCTTAGCCGCGAGGGCCGGTAAGAGAAACGAAGAAAGGCACTTAAACATTATGGCTCTTTACGAACATGTGTTTCTTGCCCGGCAGGACCTGTCGCAGCAGCAGGTTGACGCGCTTGTCGAACAGTACAAGGGCGTCATCGCAGCCAATGGCGGATCGGTCGGCCGGATCGAGAACTGGGGACTGAAGTCCCTCACCTACCGGGTCAAGAAGAACCGGAAGGCTTACTACACGCTGATGGACATCACCTGCCCGCCGGCCGCGCTCAACGAAATGGAGCGCCAGATGGGCCTGTCGGAAGACGTCCTTCGCTTCCTCACCATCAAGGTCGACGCGCATGAGGAAGGCGCTTCGGCGATGATGCAGAAGCGCGAAGAGCGCTCCGAGCGCGGCAGCTTCGGCGACCGCGACCGTGGCGATCGTGGCCCGCGTTCGTTCGGCGATCGCGACCGCGGCGACCGTGGCCCGCGTTCTTTCGGCGACCGTGAAGGCGGCGACCGTGGTCCGCGCCGTCCGCGCGAAGGCTTTGAAGGGGGTGCAGAATAATGGTCGACATCAACCAGATCCCGACCCGGCGCCCGTTCCATCGCCGCCGCAAGACCTGCCCGTTCTCCGGCGCCAACGCGCCCAAGATCGACTACAAGGACGTGCGTCTCTTGCAGCGCTACATTTCCGAGCGTGGCAAGATCGTGCCGTCGCGCATCACCGCCGTCAGCCAGAAGAAGCAGCGCGAACTCGCCAAGGCGATCAAGCGCGCCCGCTTCCTCGGCCTGCTGCCTTACGTGGTTCGCTGATATTTCGGGCGGGCGGCTTGCCGCCCGCTCTTTTCACCTGCGCGACGGGCGCGCTGGGCAGACTTCAAAATCCCGAGTTGGGGCCCAAAGCCTCTAACTGCCGCGACAGGCAGGACAGCGACAAAGCGGCGACGCCGCACAAGCTTCCTGACCTGTTCCAATTGATTCAATGTCGATCGAATGATCGACAGTACTGACGAAGGAACAAAACCATGGAAGTCATTCTCCTCGAGCGTATTTCCCGCCTCGGCCAGATGGGTGACACCGTCAAGGTCAAGGACGGGTTCGCCCGCAATTTCCTGCTGCCGCAGGGCAAGGCGCTGCGCGCCAACGAAGGCAATAAGAAGAAGTTCGAGGGCCAGCGCGCCCAGCTCGAAGCCCGCAACCTCGAGCGCAAGTCGGAGGCCACCCAGGTCGCCGAGAAGCTCGACGGCAAGAGCTTCATCGTCGTGCGTTCGGCCGGCGAGACCGGCCAGCTCTACGGTTCGGTGTCGACGCGCGACATCGCCGACCTGTTGACCGCCGAGGGCTTCTCGGTCAGCCGCACCCAGGTCGAGCTCAACCAGCCGATCAAGACCATCGGCCTGACCAATGTGGCGATCGCGCTGCATCCGGAAGTCGAGGTCACCGTGACGCTCAACATCGCCCGCTCGGCGGAAGAGGCCGAGCGTCAGGCCAAGGGCGAGGAGCTGACCACTGCCGAAGCCATCTATGGCGACGACATCAACGACAACGCCCGGCCGGAGAATTTCTTCGACCCGAACGCCGAGTTCGAAGGCGGCGAAGACAACGCCTGATTTCAGGCATGCCGCCGGAGCGTTGCTCCGGTCGGCAAGGCATCCAGAATATTCTGGACCAACGCCCGGGTCTCCGACCCGGGCTTTTTTATGCCAAATGGAACTTTTCGAACCCCTATATCTTGTTGCACACTGCAGCGTGGCGCGTCGATTGGACGCGGGCGACGCGCCGTGGCACTTTTAATTTGGCATTCCAGTCGGTCGCCGGGTGGTCCGTCTGAGGGGACATTTGGTCATGAATATCCTGCTGAAACACGTTCTCGAACGCCTCGTGCACGTCGGCAATCTCAAGGTGACAGGGCCGAAGGGCTCGACACACAAGTTCGGCGACGGCAGCGGCGAGCCGGTGCACATCCACATCAAGACGCCGCATGCCGAGCGCGCCATCACCTTCGACCCGATGCTGGCGGTGCCGGAAGCCTATATGGACGGTGAGCTCGACGTGATCGAAGGCGGCGTTCTCGGCCTGATGCGCATCGCCTTCCAGAACATGGGCTCGAGCGGCATCGATGTGGCCTGGTCGAAGGCGATCGAGGGCCTGCGCCATGCCTTCCGCCGGTTGCAGCAGATCAACACCGCCGCGCGCTCGCGCCGCAACGTGCAGCGCCACTACGACTTGTCGGGCGAGCTCTATAAGCTCTTCCTCGACGAGGACATGCAGTATTCCTGCGCCTATTTCGAGCAGCCGGACATGACGCTGGACGAGGCGCAGCTCGCCAAGAAGCGCCACATCGCCGCCAAGCTGAGACTGAAGGCCGGGCAGACCGTGCTCGACATCGGCTCGGGCTGGGGCGGGCTTGGCCTCTACCTCGCCAAGGCCTTCGACGTCGACGTGCAGGGCGTGACGTTGTCGACCGAGCAGCATGCCGTCGCCACCGACCGTGCGCATGCGCAAGGCCTGCAGGACCGCGTGCATTTCGACCTCAAGGATTATCGCGCCATCAACGAGCGCTTCGACCGCATCGTCTCGGTCGGCATGTTCGAGCACGTCGGCGTCAACCACTTCCGGACCTTCTTCGACAAGGCGGCGACGCTGCTCAAGCCGGACGGCGTGATGCTGCTCCACACCATCGGCCGCTCCGGCGTGCCGTGGGCGACCAGCGCCTTCATCCGCAAGTACATCTTCCCGGGCGGTTACGTTCCGGCGATGTCGGAAGTGCTGCCGGCGATCGAGAAGTCCGGCCTGGTCGTCACCGACGTCGAGGTGCTGCGCCTGCATTACGCCGACACGCTCAAGCATTGGGGCCAGCGCTTCGCCGCCAACCGCGACAAGGCCAAGGCAATCTATGACGAGCGCTTCTGCCGCATGTGGGAGTTCTATCTCGCCGCCTCGGAAGCCGCCTTCCGCTGGCAGGACCTGGTGATCTTCCAGTTCCAGATCGCCAAGGTGAACGACACGCTGCCGGTGACGCGCGACTACATGGCCAAATGCGAGAAGCAATTGGAACTGCGCGACCGCGGCCATGAGGAACCGGCCACAGCGCCCGCCGCCGCACCCAAATCGACCCGCCGCCGCAAGTCGGTGGGGTAAGCTCTACGCATTGCCGCTTGCCATTGCGGCCCGACGACATGAAAAAGGTCTCGTTCGCGAGACCTTTTTCATGTCCTACCTCATCTACATCGCCGCAGCGCTTGCCGAGATCGCCGGCTGCTTCTCGTTCTGGGCCTGGTGGCGGCTGGAAAAGTCGCCGCTCTGGCTGGTCCCCGGCCTCGTCTCGCTGGCGCTGTTCGGCTTCCTGCTGTCGCTGGTCGACACCAACGCCGCCGGCCGCGCCTACGCCGCCTATGGCGGCATCTATATCGCCGCCTCGCTCGGCTGGTTGTGGCTGGTCGAAGGCGTGCGCCCCGACCGCTGGGACATGGCAGGCGCCGCGCTCTGCATCGCCGGCGCTTCCGTCATCCTGCTGGCACCGCGCGGAGCGTAGGCGATGGAACTCCCCGCCGCGCTCCGCCAAGGCGTCGACGGCCTGCTCGAAAACGTGCCGGTGCCTACGCTCAAGCAGGCGGCGAAGACGCTTTCCGACCGCTACCGCGCGGAACTGCGCGACGGCCGCCTGCATATGGGCGAGGACATGGCCGTCAAGGCCTATCTGGCGACGAGGCTGCCCGCCACCTATGCCGCCGTGCGCGCCAGCCTGGATGCGCTGGGGCAAGCGCGTCCGGACTTTCAGCCGAAGTCATTGCTCGATATCGGCGCCGGCCCTGGAACGATGCTTTGGGCCACCACGGACGCCTGGCCGGAGCTGGAGCAAGCCGTGTTGGTCGAGGCCAGTGCCGCCGTGCGCAAGGTCGGGCAATCGCTTGCCGCCGGCGCGATCGCCGCCCGCACCGACTGGATTGCCGGCGACGCCACCATCGACCTCGACGGCCTCAAGCCTGCCGATCTCGTCAGCATCGCCTATGTGCTGGACGAGGTCGCGCCGGCATCGCTGCCAAAACTCATCGACCGGCTCTGGCGGCTGACGGCCGGCACGCTGCTTATCGTCGAGCCAGGCACGCCGGCCGGCTGGCGGCGTGTGCTTGCCGCCCGCCAACAACTGATCGAGGCGAGCGCGCATGTTCTGGCACCCTGCCCACACCAGGCGCCCTGCCCGCTGACGCCGCCCGACTGGTGCCATTTCGCCCGCCGCGTCGCCCGCTCGCGCCTGCATCGCCTGGTCAAGGACGCCGACGTGCCGTGGGAAGACGAGAAATTCATCTACCTCGCCGCCTCGCGGCTGCCGGCGCCAATCCATCCGGCACGGGTCATCGCGCCGCCGAAGGCCGGATCCGGCAAGGTCGTCCTCAGGCTCTGCCAGCCGGACGGCAGCGCGGGCGAACGCCTGTTCAGCAAACGCGATGGCGAGACGTTCAAGGCGGCAAGGCGGGCGGGCTGGGGCGATACGCTGGGATAGGCCCCGGCGTGATATTCAAGCAAGATTGTTCTTGCTTCGTTCCATATTTGCAACTAAGAATCGCGGCTTGCCGAGTCAACCGGAATCGGGCCACCGGAATTCTGTCCTGTGGATGGTTTGCTGTTCCTGTGAACAACGTGAATCAAGGTCGGTTGGTGGCGCAGTGATGCAGAAAGGTCAGCATCCAATCGTCTCGTTCTGATATCGAGAATGCGGGATCGAAATCGGGGACATCATGGCAGAGGCGGCACGGAAATTCGGCGCGGCGGAAACGCCGCTCTATCGCGAGGCACCGAACAACATCGAGGCCGAGCAGGCGCTGCTTGGCGCCATCCTCGTCAACAATGACGCTTTCTACCGTGTCTCCGATTTTCTGAAGCCGTCGCATTTCTATGAACCGCTGCACCGCAGGATCTTCGAGGTCGCGGCCGAGCTCATCCGCATGGGCAAGATCGCAACGCCGATCACGCTGAAGACCTTCCTGCCGGCCGATGAGAAAGTCGGCGAGATGACGGTGGCGCAATATGTCGTGCGGCTTGCCGTCGAAGCGGTCACCGTCGTCAACGCCACCGACTATGGCCGCGCGATCTATGATCTGGCCACGCGCCGCGCGCTGATCACCGTCGGCGAGGACATGGTCAACATCGCCTATGACGCCCCGGTCGACATGTCGCCTTCCGACCAAATCGAGGACGCCGAGCGGCGGCTGTTCGAACTGGCCGAGACCGGGCGCTACGACGGCGGCTTCGAAAGCTTCAACGATGCGGTCAAGACCGCCGTCGACATGGCCAATGCCGCCTTCATGCGCGACGGCCACCTGTCGGGCATTGCCACCGGCCTGCGCGACCTCGACCGGCGCATGGGCGGGCTGCAGCCATCCGACCTGATCGTGCTTGCCGGCCGCCCGGGCATGGGCAAGACCTCTTTGGCCACCAACATCGCCTTCAACATCGCCGAGGCCTATGTGCCGGCGCAGCAGGCCGACGGCTCCTTCAAGGCGGCCAATGGCGGCGTCGTCGGCTTCTTCTCGCTGGAAATGTCGTCGGAACAGCTCGCCACCCGTATCATTTCCGAGCAGACCGAGATCTCGTCGTCGAAAATCCGCCGCGGCGAGATCACCGAGATGGATTTCGAAAAGCTGGTCGCCTGCTCGCAGACGATGCAGAAGATCCCGCTGTTCATCGACCAGACCGGCGGTATCTCGATCGCGCAGCTTTCGGCGCGCGCGCGGCGCTTGAAACGGCAGCGCGGCCTCGACCTCATCGTCATCGACTATATCCAGCTGATGCAGGGCTCGAGCGCCAAGGCTTCGCAGAACCGCGTGCAGGAAATCACCGAGATCACCACCGGCCTGAAGGCCTTGGCCAAGGAGCTCGGCGTGCCGATCATCGCGCTGTCGCAGCTGTCGCGTCAGGTCGAAAGCCGCGACGACAAGCGGCCGCAGCTTTCGGATTTGCGTGAATCGGGCTCCATCGAGCAGGACGCCGACGTGGTGCTGTTCGTCTATCGCGAGGAATATTACCTCAAGAACCGCGAGCCGAAGCTTGGCACCGAGGAATACGTCAAGTGGGAAAACGAGATGAACGAGGCGCGCGGCAAGGCCGAGTGCATCGTGGCCAAGCAGCGCCACGGACCGACCGGCTCGGTCAGCCTCGCCTTCCACGGCGAATTCACGCGGTTCTCGGACCTCGCGGAAGAGCATCATTTGCCGGAGAGGTTTGAGTAGGTTTTTGGCCAAATCGCGCGTTCAGTTCATCTGCCAGAATTGTGGCTCGGTGCATCAGCGCTGGGCCGGCAAATGCGATGCCTGCGGCGAGTGGAACACGCTGGTCGAGGAAGGCACGTCCGGCGGCATCGGCTCGGGGCCGGCCAACACCCGCAATGCCCGCAAGGGCCGCGCAGTGGTGCTGACCAGCCTTGCCGGCGACATCGAGGATGCGCCGCGCATCGTGTCTGGCATCGGCGAGCTCGACCGTGCCACCGGCGGCGGCTTCGTGCGCGGCTCGGCGCTGCTGGTCGGCGGCGATCCCGGCATCGGCAAGTCGACGCTTTTGACGCAAGCAGCCGCGGCACTCGCCTCCAAAGGCCATCGCATCGTCTATGTCTCGGGCGAAGAGGCCGTCGCGCAGATCAGGCTCAGGGCCCAGCGCCTCGGCGTCGCGAACGCACCGGTGGAGCTCGCCGCCGAAACCAATGTCGAGGATATCCTCGCCACCATAGCCGACGGCAAGCGGCCCGATCTCGTCATCCTCGATTCCATCCAGACGCTGTGGACCGACCTCGCCGATTCGGCGCCGGGCACCGTCACCCAGGTGCGCGCGTCCGCCCAGGCGATGATCCGCTATGCGAAATCCACAGGCGCGGCGATCGTGCTGGTCGGCCATGTCACCAAGGAAGGCCAGATCGCCGGACCGCGCGTCGTCGAGCACATGGTCGACGGCGTGCTCTACTTCGAGGGCGAAGGCAATCATCACTTCCGCATCCTGCGCACGGTGAAGAACCGTTTCGGGCCGACCGACGAGATCGGCGTGTTCGAAATGTCGGACAAGGGCCTGCGCGAAGTTCCGAACCCGTCCGAGTTGTTCCTTGGCGAACGCCACGCGAAATCCCCGGGCGCCGCGGTTTTCGCCGGCATGGAAGGCACCAGGCCGGTGCTGGTCGAGATCCAGGCGCTGGTCGCGCAATCTTCGCTTGGCACGCCGCGCCGCGCCGTCGTCGGCTGGGACGGCGCGCGATTGTCGATGGTGCTGGCGGTGCTCGAAGCGCATTGCGGCGTGCGCTTCGGCCAGCATGACGTCTATCTCAATGTCGCCGGCGGCTACCGGATCAGCGAGCCGGCTGCCGATCTCGCGGTCGCCGCCGCATTGGTTTCCTCGCTCACCGGTCTTGCCCTTCCCGCCGATTGCGTCTATTTCGGCGAAATCAGCCTATCGGGCGCGGTGAGGCCGGTTGCGCATGCGCAGCAACGCCTCAAAGAAGCCGAAAAGCTGGGGTTTGGAAGCGCGGTGCTGCCGCTTGGCAGCGAGGAAATTGCCGGGGGGATCGGAGCCGGCGCGTTCCAGCCCACCGAGCTTGCCGACCTTGTGGCGCGCATAGCCGGCTCACGGCGCAGCCGCGCCGACGAGGGGGACTGATACGGCTCGACGGGCCGTGAAAACGAGATCGGAGTGGGGCGAAAACATGCCGATTACGCTGCTTGACGGAATCCTGGTCGGCTTCACCCTGGTCTCGGCAATGCTTGCCATGGTGCGCGGCTTTTCCCGCGAGGTGCTGTCCGTGGTGTCCTGGGCCGCGGCGGCCGCGGCGGCGTTCTTCTTCTACAAGCCGGTGCTGCCCTACATCAAACCCTATGTCGACAACGACAAGATCGCGATGGCGGCGTCTGCCGGCGCCGTCTTCGTTATCGCGCTGATCGTCGTCTCCGTCATCACCATGAAGCTCGCCGACTGGATCATCGATTCGCGCATCGGCGCGCTCGACCGCACGCTGGGCTTCCTCTACGGCGCGGCGCGCGGCATCCTGGTCGTCGCGGTGGCGCTTTTGTTCTTCAACTGGCTGGCCGGCGCCAAGGCGCCCGCCTGGATCGCCAACGCCAAGTCGCGGCCGCTGCTCGAGACGATCGGCGCCAAGCTCGAGAGCGTGCTGCCCGAAAACACCGAAGAGCTGGTCAACAAATACACCCACAAAGGCACGCCGCAGGCAGGTGCGCCGGCGACGGGCGACCAGCCCGCGGCCGAGCCGCCGGCCGGCGACGACAACGCGCCCGCCCCCGACGACAGCGAGGGTGCTGCTCCGGCCGACAACGAGCCGGCGCCTGCCACGCCGGCACCTGCTCCGGCCCCCGCGCCTGCTCCGGCGCCGGCAAACTGATTTCTCAGGCGCCCGCCGGCGGCTGAGCCAATTTGTGAATGCAAGAAAGCGTGCGTTGCGTTCGGCGAACGATCACATTATATGGCGGCTTTAGCGGAGCTTGAGCACCAGATGGCAGACTCAACGGCAGATAGAGGCCAAGTCCTTTCCGCCGAGGCCGACGACCATTTCCATGACGAGTGCGGCGTGTTCGGCATCTTCGGCCGCCAGGACGCGGCGGCGATCGTCACACTCGGCCTGCACGCGCTGCAGCATCGCGGCCAGGAAGCGGCCGGCATCGTCTCTTATGACGGCACCCAGTTCCACGTCGAACGCCATGTCGGCCTGATCGGCGACACCTTCACCAAGCAGCGTGTCATCGACAGCCTGCAGGGCAACCGCGCCATCGGCCACACGCGCTACGCCACCACCGGCGGCGCCGGCATGCGCAACATCCAACCTTTCTTCGCCGAGCTTGCCGATGGCGGCTTCGCGGTCGCCCATAACGGCAATCTCACCAACGCCATGACGGTGCAGCGTGCCTTGCAGAAGCAAGGCGCGATCTTCTCGTCGACCTCCGACACCGAGACGCTGCTGCATCTGGTCGCGACCAGCAAGGAACGCGACCTCAACTCGCGCTTCATCGACGCTGTCCGCCAGGTCGAAGGCGCGTTCTCGCTGGTGGCGATGACGGCCAAGAAGATGATCGGCTGCCGCGATCCGCTCGGCATCCGGCCGCTGGTGCTTGGCGATCTTGACGGCGCCTGGATCCTCGCTTCCGAGACCTGCGCGCTCGATATCATCGGCGCCCGCTTCGTGCGCGACCTGAAGCCGGGCGAGATGGTGGTGATCACCTCCAAGGGCATCGAGAGCCTGTTCCCGTTCGAACCGCAGAAGACCCGCTTCTGCATTTTCGAATATGTCTATTTCGCGCGGCCGGACTCCACCGTCGAAGGCCGCAATGTCTATGAAGTGCGCAAGCGCATCGGCGCCGAGCTGGCGCAGGAAAACCCGGTCGAGGCCGATATCGTCGTGCCGGTGCCGGATTCCGGCACGCCGGCGGCGATCGGCTTTTCCCAGGCCGCGGGCATTCCCTTCGAACTCGGCATCATCCGCAACCACTATGTCGGCCGCACCTTCATCCAGCCCGGCGATTCGATCCGCCACATGGGCGTCAAGCTGAAGCACAACGCCAACCGCCGCATGATCGAAGGCAAGCGCGTGGTGCTGGTAGACGACTCGATCGTGCGCGGCACCACCAGCCAGAAAATCGTGCAGATGGTGCGCGACGCCGGCGCCCGGGAAGTGCATATGCGCATCGCCTCGCCGCCGACCAGCGCGTCGTGCTTCTACGGCGTCGACACGCCTGAGAAGTCGAAGCTGCTTGCTTCGCGCATGTCGGTCGAGGAAATGGCCGAGTTCATCCGCGTCGATTCGCTCGGTTTCCTCTCGATCGACGGCCTCTACCGCGCCGTCGGCGAGGCAGCCCGCGACAATGAGCAGCCGCAATTCTGCGACGCCTGCTTCACAGGACAATACCCCACCCGCCTGCTCGACTTCGAAGGCCACGACAATGTGCGCACGCTGTCGCTGCTGGCGAATAACGGCGTATAAGCCAGAGCGGTTCACCGTTTCGCGGCGAACCGCTCTATCTCCTTGTTTTCACGCAATTCCGGACGGAAAACCGCTTCACACTTTTCCTGGAATTGCTCCGGACCACCTCACGGAAATCCTCGCATGACCCTCGACCTTTCCGGCCGCGTGGCGGTCGTTACCGGCGCCTCGCGCGGCATCGGCTATTTCATCGCCAGGGAACTGGCGGCGGCCGGTGCTCATGTGGTCGCGGTGGCGCGCACCGTCGGCGGGCTGGAGGAGCTTGACGACCAGATCAAGGCCGACGGCCGCGGCCAGGCGACGCTGGTGCCGCTGGATCTTGCCGACATGCCCGGCATCGACCGGCTGGGCGGGGCCATTCACGAGCGCTGGGGCAAGCTCGACATTCTGGTCGCCAATGCCGGTGTGCTGGGCGTCATCTCGCCGATCGGCCATGTCGAGGCAAAGACCTTCGACAAGGTGATGACCATCAACGTCACCTCGACCTGGCGGCTGATCCGCTCGGTCGATCCGCTGCTCAGGCTCTCCGACGCCGGCCGCGCCATTATCCTGTCGTCCAACGCCGCGCATTCGGCGCGCGCCTTCTGGGCGCCTTACGCGGCCTCCAAGGCCGCGGTCGAGACGATGATGCGCTCCTGGGCGCATGAGACCGAGAGCCTGCCGCTCCGGGTCAATGCCGCCGACCCCGGCGCCACCCGCACTGCCATGCGCGCGCAGGCGATGCCCGGCGAGGATCCGGAAACGCTGCCGCATCCGTCAGAGATCGCCCGGCGCATCGTGCCGCTGGCCAGCCCTGCGCTGAAGGAAACCGGGCTGATCTTCCAGGCCAAGCACAACCGGTTTGTTGCGTACCGGCAGCCGGAATAAAGCCCAGCGTTCACGGGTCTGTGAACGGCGCGGTGGAAGCGTTCCTCGCGGCCGGCTTTCGCCGCAGATGGGGAATTGCTAGGATCGGCGCAACTTCGACGATCAAGCAAAGCGAGGAATTCCCCATGGCTGCTACTCCCAGCGTAGCGTTGGTCTGGTATCTGGTGATCGCCGGCCCGCAAGGCGGCATGGTGGTGCTGCCCAGCACCTTCGACACCCGCGAACAGTGCACCAACGCCGTTGCCGAATACCAGAAGCAGCCGACACCGCAGGGCTGGGCCGTGCAATGCGTGCCGAGCGCCTCGCCGTTCACCGATGAAGGCGACGCGGAGACGCCGTCGGCGCAGTAGCAGGCTGCCCCTCACCCGGCCTCCGCTTCGCTCGGCCGACCTCTCCCCGGTGGGGAGAGGAGTTCGTGAGCGCCGGCGCCGGTCTCTTCTCCCCGCCGGGGAGAAGGTGGCCGCGTAGCGGCCGGATTAGGGGGCGTCGCGCGCTTCAGCGCTGCGCGCTCACGCTCAATACCGGCTTGTTGTTGATCGTCTGGAACACCACGCAGTAGCGCTCGGTGAGCTTGAGCAGCGAATCGATGCGTTCCTGCGGCTCGTCGGTGTCGAGGTCGAATTTCAGCCTTATCTCGCGAAAACCGACCGGCGCGTCCCTGGCGACACCCAGCGTGCCACGAAAATCGAGATCGCCCTCGGCCTCGACGGTGGCGTTGCCGAGCTTGAATTCCAGGGCGGTCGCTACCGCCTTCAACGTCACGCCGGCGCAAGCAACCAGCGCCTCCAGCAGCATGTCGCCGGAGCACAGTTCCAGGCCCGAACCGCCGGTTGCCGGATGCAGGCCGGCGACCGCCAGCGCCCTGCCCGTCTCGACCTTGCATGCGATCGACTGGTCGTCGAGCGTGCCGCGTGCCTTGAGCGTGATCAGCGCTTTCGCGGCGTCCTCGCGATAGGCATCCTTCAGCGGCGCCTGCATGGTTTTCAGCGCGGTTGCGTCCATTGTCGGGTCCTTTCGATGGTGTTTTGGGGTGATAGCATTGTCTGAGCATGGCCGGAAATCTTACCGCCTGTCTTCTTTTCTTGGAGATTGGCGAAAGCGGGCGTGACAGCCAATCTCCCCCCTTGCGGGGGAGATTGGCAGCTTCTACGCCGCCGCCCTTTGACATCCGCCGCCCCGACCATACTTTGCAGGTGTCATTCCCCGGAGCCGTCATGCGATCCAAGCTAATCCCCATCGTCATTCTCACGCTCGCCGCCTTCGCCCAGCCAGCCCTTGCCGCCGAAACACCCGAGCGCCCGGCTCCCGAGGGCGGTGTGCTGTCGCTGTTGCCGGCGCCGCAGGTCACCACCCGTTCGATCACACTGGCCGGCCGCAAGCTCGATTACCAGGCCAAGGCGGGCACGCTGTCGCTGCTGTCGGCCAAGGGCGACGTCAGCGCCGAGATGTTTTATGTCGCCTACACCCAGCAGCCGGCGACCGCGGCAAAGGACCGGCCGATCACCTTCGTCTTCAATGGCGGGCCGGGCGCCGCTTCGGCCTATCTGCATCTGGGCGCGATCGGACCGCGCATCGTCCAAACCTCGGCCGACGGCGAATTCCTGCCGCCGCCGCAGAAGCTGATCGACAATCCCGACAGCTGGCTCGACATGAGCGATCTGGTGTTCGTCGATCCGGTCGGCACCGGCTACAGCCGCGAGGCGCCGGGGCATGAGGGCAAGGAGTTCTGGGGGGTCGACGCGGACGCCAGTTCGGTCGGCGCCTTCATCCGTCTTTATCTGGCGCAGAACGGCCGCACCGGGTCGCCGCTGTTCCTCGCCGGCGAAAGCTATGGCGGGTTTCGCGCGGCCCTGCTGGCGCGCACGCTGCAGGAGGATATGGGCCTCGCGCCCAGCGGCATCGTGCTGATCTCGCCGGCGCTGGAGTTCATGCTGGTGCGGCCGGACCAGTTCGACCAATTGCACTGGGCGCTCGAACTGCCCTCGCTGGCGGCGGCAAAACTCCGCAACGACGGCGTCAGCGGCGATGCGCTGCGCGACAAACTCGCCGATATCGAGCATTACGCGCTCGGCGACTATCTGAGCGCGCTCAACAGCGGGCTGGAGCAAGGCGGCAAGCTGGCGAGCGGACGCGTGGCCGAGATCACCGGCCTGCCGCTCGACCTCGTTGAGCGCAATTTCGCCCGCGTGCCGACCGGCCTGTTCGCGAAAGAATTCCAGCGCGCCAAGGGCAAGGTGCTCAGCCCCTACGACGCCACCGTCGGCGGCGCCGACCTAGAGCCCGAGAGCGCCCGCGACACCGGCCCCGATCCGGTGCTCGACCGCAGCGTGCCGGCGCTCACCTCGGCCTTCGTCACCTATGCGCGCGACGAGCTGAACTACCATACCGATGTCAGCTACCGGCTGCTCAGCGGCGATGTCGGCCACAATTGGGACTACGGCACGTCGGGACAAGGCTATGCCGGCGTGATGAACGACCTGCAGCGGGCGCGCGCGCTCAATCCGTCGCTCGGCGTGGTCATCGTCAACGGCTACACCGACCTCGTCACGCCCTATCTCGGCTCGCGCTATCTGGTGAACCAGATCCCGTCGCTCAGCGGCGCCAAGCCGATCCGGCTCGACGTCCTGGAGGGCGGCCACATGATGTATCTGCGGCCGGACGGACGGCGCGCGCTGAAGGATGCAGCCTCGGAGCTCTACCGGGCGACGCAGTAAGGTCTGATCGGCTCGCAGCCAGCCCTGCGCCAACGCAAGCGCTATACTGGAGCAGCGCCAGGCAAGCTTTCGCCCGTATAGCAGGGCGGCGGCTCCAGCAGGGGCGGAGCCCGCCTTTACGCAAAGCAAGCCGCATGGTCGATGTCGTCGTCCTCGATAGCCGCGAAAGGGTGCTGGCCGGCATCCTGTTCACGGCTGTCGCCTATTTCCTGTTTTCGGCGCAGGACGCCTCGATCAAGCTTCTGGTCGTCGGCATGAGCGTGTGGCAGATCATGTTCTTCCGCTCGGTCACCGTGCTCGTCGCCTGTGGCGCGATCGGCGGCAAAAAACTGTTCGCCGATACGGTCAACTCGTCGATCGTCAAGCCGATGCTGGTGCGCAGCGCTTTCACGCTCGCCGCCTGGCTCTGCTACTACAACGCCGCGCGCTCGCTGCAGCTGGCCGAGCTCACCACCATCTATTACGCGGCGCCCATCATCGTCACCGTGCTGTCGGTGCTGATCCTGGGCGAGAAGGTGCCGCTGTTGCGCTGGATCGCCGTCTTCATCGGCTTCGCCGGAGTCTTCATCGCCTGCGATCCGACCCGGCTCGGCATCTCCGTGCCGGTGCTTCTGGTGCTGGCGGCCGCAGTGTTGTGGGGCATCGCCGTGGTTCTCTTGCGCAAGACCGCGATGCAGGCGCGCACCATGATTCAGCTGGTGCTCAACAATTTCTATTTCCTGCTGTTTTCGGCGATACCCGCCCTTTTGTGGTGGCGCATGCCCGATGGCGGCCAACTCCTGCTCCTGATCAGCGTCGGCGCGCTCGGCGGCGTCGCGCAATACATGCTGTTCGAAGGCATGCGGCGGGCCCCGGTGTCGATCGTGGCGCCGTTCGAATACACCTCGCTGATCTGGGCCTTCGCGCTGGGCTACGCCATCTGGGGCGACATGCCGCGCCGGGAGGTGTTCATGGGCGCGGCATTGATCGTCGGCGCCGGGCTGCTCATCGTCGGCAACGAACGTTTCCGCAAACGGACATGAGGCTGGCGCTCATGACAGAAGGCTGTCAGCAGCAACCGGGTAGCTTGTCGTCATGACCGATACGCTCGACATGCCGGAAAATCGCGCAGGCAACGCTGCCGACGCGGCGGCCGAGCGGACGCTCGGCATCATCCTGGTGTCGGCCTCGGCCATCGCCTTCGCGCTCACCGGCGTGCTGACCAAGTCGATCCATGCCGATCCGCTGACCATCACCTGCTGGCGCGGTTTCGTCGGCTCCATCCTGATCAGTCTCTATGTGCTGTGGCGGCGCCGGCGCTCGGGCGGCCGTGAAAGCCTGCGTCTCGGCTGGCGCGGCTGGCTGCTGGCGATCGAAGGGGCGGCGGCCAGCATCGCCTTCATCTCGGCCTTCAAATTCACCTATGTCGCCAATGTCGCGGTGATCTACGCGACCTCGCCTTTCATCGCTGCGATCCTGGCCTTCGTTCTGGTGCGGGAGAAATTCCGGCTGCAGACGATGCTGGCGGCGGCCGTGTCGCTGTGCGGCGTCGCCATCATGGTCGGCGCCGGCTTCGGCAGCGGCCATCTGTTCGGCGACGGGCTGGCGCTTTTGATGACCGCCGGCAGCGCGCTCTACATGATCATGGTGCGCGCTTTCCGCGATTCGCCCGTCGTCTGGGCCGGCGCGGTCTCGGCCTTCCTGCTCTTCGTGCTCGGCTGGTTCGTCACCGATCCGCTGGCAGTCTCGGCCCGCGACGCGGTGCTGCTTGGCGCCTTCGGCTGTTCGTTTGCGCTGGCCTCGATCCTGTGGACGGAAGGTTCACGCCTCATTCCCGCCGCCGAGGCCGGCCTGCTCGGCTCGGCCGAAGTGCCCTTCGCCATCCTGTTTGCGCTGGTTTTCCTCGCCGAAGTCCCGCCCCTGGCCAGCGTCATCGGCGGCGCGATCGTGCTTTGCGCAGTGTTCGCGCATGCCGGGCGCGACTGGTGGAAGGCGAAATCGGCGCGCTCGTAAAAATATTTCGCGAGTCACGGAACCATCATTTGGCTCAGGCATTATTGTATCGACGGGTCACCCCCCAAGTCCCCCCAAACCCCTCGACCCGTCCGACTAGAAGCCGACCGTAAGGTCGGCTTTTTCTTTTGAGCGGACGGGCTTTTTTCCAGGAATTGCTGTCGTCAGGACGGCGCCAGGCCACTGCCGAGCAGGTCGGCGAGGTCGCGTGCGGGCGTTTCGGCCCCGCGGGCGAGGCGGATGGCGAAATTGGCTGTCGGCAGCGGCGGCAACTCCAGCTCGTATGGCGCTTCGACAATGCCGGAATGGGCAAAGCGCCGGGTTCGCGGCGTCAGCGCGATGCCGGCATTGACCGCCGTGCGCAGGCCGGCAAGGCTGGCGCTGCCGGCGGCGATGCGATAGCGGCGGCCGGCGGCGTCGAGCGCGCTGAGTGCCGCCTCGCGGAAGCCGCAATAGGGATCGAGCAGCGCCAGCGGCACGACCTCCTGGCGCGTCGCCAGCCCTTTTTCCGAACAGAGCCACAGCATCGGCTCGGCTATCAGAGCCACTTCATCGGGCGACGGCGCGTGGCGCATGAGTATAGCGATGTCGAGCTGGCCCGCCTGCAGGGCCGATCCGAGCTCCTGCGAGCGGCCAACGCGCAGTTCGATGCGCACACGTGGGCGGCTGACGGCAAAGGCCCGCAGCAGATCCGGCAGGCCGTGGTCGGCGAAATCCTGGGTGGTGCCGATGGCGATGCGGCCGCCGGCGCGCGCGCCCTTCAGCGCCAGCCAGGCCTCGGTGTGGACGGCGAGAATGCGGCGAGCGTGGCCGACAAGGTCCTCGCCGCCCGGGGTCAGGCCGCGCCCCCTGCCCTGCGGGATCAGCAGCGGCTCGCCAACGATCTCCTCCAGCCGCTGCATCTGCGCGGTCACCGCCGACGGCGTGCGGCCAACGGCGGACGCCGCGTTGGCCAGTGAACCGCCATCGACGAAAGCGAGGAAGGTCTTCAGCAGGTCGGGATCAAGCGTTTGCATACTTCGATTTTATCGAAGCATTTATCAAAAACAATTCGATTTTTTTGACGGATGGATGAGCCCATATCTTTCCCATCGAAGGCGCGACGCGCCAAACCAAAGGAGAGAAAAATGCCGATCATCAACATCAGCGTCACCGGCAAGCCGAACGCCAAGCTGTCCGCGGCGATTGCCAAGGACATCACGGAGATCACCGCCAGGGAGCTGCGCAAGGACCCGACGATCACCGCGGTCGCCATCACCTACATCGACCCGGAACACTGGTTCGCCGGCGGCAAGTCGCTGGCCGAGCATGGCGCCAACACCTTCTGGCTGGACATCAAGGTGGTGGACGGCACCAACACCAAGCTCGAGCTCGAAGCCTATCTCAAGGCGCTCTTCGAGGCTTTCGGCCGGCTGCTAGGCGGTGTGCATGAGGAAAGCTACGCCTTCGTGCACGAGGTCCCGGCCGCGGCCTACGGCTATGGCGGCAAGACGCAGGAGTTCCGGTTTATCAGCGGGAGGCTGAAGGCGGCGTGAGGCGGTGCCTCTATCTTTCCCCTTGTGGGGGAGAAAGCGATTTCAACATCTTAGCGAAGCTAAGTGTTAGAAATCGCAAGAGAGGGGAAAGGCGCTGCCCTATGAGAAAGTAGCTGTCGGCGCTCTACGAAATCCCCTCTCTGGCATTTTCCAAGCACTTGCTCGGGGGCAAGCCCGCTCGCAAATGCAGGAAAGTGCTTTCTCCCCCACAAGGGGGGAGATTGGCGCTCTGCCCCACCCCCACATTGACCTTGCCCTCCATTCCGCTACCCTCTGCGCTTCGAAGCGGCCGCCAAAGAGCCGTGTCGAGGAGACTGGGAGAGAGCGGCATGATCCTGACCCTGGCGCTGCTGGCGGGCCTTGTCTTTGCCTGGCTGCTGATCGCGGTGATCGAAAGATTGCGGCTCGACCTGCGCTTCCCCCATGCGCTGCTCTACGTGCCGTTCAAGCTTGCCTATCGTATCGCCGACAACCGAATCCGCATCGCGCGAGGCGCGCCGACGCCGGTGATCTACGTGATCTCGCACCAGTCGCGCATCGAGCCGGCGCTGATGCTGTCGCTGCTTCCTAGCGATACGCTGCACATCCTGGACGAAGCTTCCGCCCGCTCGCCTTGGCTGGAGCCGTGGCGCGAGCTTGGCCGCACCATCGCCTTCAACGCCGAGCATGTCTTCGTCAGCCGCCGCCTGGTGCGCGTGCTCAAGGGCAAGGGGCGGCTCGCCGTCTATCTGCCGGACGACGTCGAGCCCGATGTGAAATCGTTCCGGCTGTTTCGCGCCGTCACCCGCATCGCCATGCAGGCCGACGCCCGCATCGTGCCGATCTTCGTCGCCGGCGCGCGCGACCTGCCGATGTCGCTGACGCCAAAGGAGAAAGCGCCGCGCCACTGGTTCCAGCGGCTGTCGATCAGCGTTCTGGAGCCGATGACGATCGCCGAGCTGGTGGCGCGCAATCCCGACATGGCCTCCAACACCAATGCGTTGTTCGACCGCTATGCCGAGGCGCGGCTTTACGGCAGCAATCTCGACCGTGGCCTGTTCCTCGCCATGCGTGATGCCGCCGACCGCATCGGCCCATCGCGGCCGATCATCGAAGACGTCATCTCGGGCTCGCTTTCCTACCGCAAGATGTTCATCGGCGCGCGTGTGCTTGGCCGCCGCTTCGAGGCGGCAACAGCGCCCGGCGAGGCGGTCGGCGTGCTTTTGCCCAACGCCAATGGCGTGGTGCTGACCTTCGTCGGCCTGATCTCGGCTGGCCGCGTCGCGGCGATGATCAACTACACCGCCGGGCCCGCAAGCGTCACCGCAGCTGTGCGCACCGCCGTCATCAGGACAGTCGTTTCCTCCCGCGCCTTCATCGAGAAGGCGGCCATCGACGACATCGTCGCCGCTGTCGAGGCGGGCGGCGCAAAAATGCTCTGGCTGGAGGATATCCGCGCAAGTGTGACGACCCTGGACAAAGTCGCGGCCGCGCTGTTATGGCGCCTGCCGCTGCAGCGGCAGCAGGCCTCGAAGCCGGCCGTCATCCTGTTCACCTCCGGCTCGGAAGGCACGCCGAAGGCCGTGGTGCTGTCCAACCGCAACCTGCTTGCCAATGTCATGCAGGCCGAGGCGCGCGTTTCGGTTTCGCCGGCCGACATCCTGCTCAACGTGCTGCCGGTGTTCCATTCCTTCGGCTTGACCGGCGGCACCATCCTGCCTCTGGTGCTGGGCATAAAGCTGTTCCTCTACCCTTCGCCGCTGCACTACAAGATCATCCCGGAGATCGCCCGCAAGGTGAAGCCGACGGTGATGTTCGGCACCGACACGTTCCTCGCCAATTATGCCCGCACCGCCAAGGACGGCGATTTCTCCAGCCTGCGCTTCGTGATCGCCGGCGCCGAGGCGGTGAAGCCGGAAACGCGGCGCACCTATCGCGACCGTTTCCAGGCCTCGATCGTCGAAGGTTTCGGGCTGACCGAAGCCGCGCCGGTGGTGGCGGTGAACACCGCTATCCATGCCCGCGACGGCACGGTCGGGCGGCCGCTGCCGGCAATCCGCATGAAGCTGGAGCCGGTCGATGGCATCAGTGAAGGCGGCCGGCTGTGGCTCGACGGCCCCAACATGATGATGGGCTATATGACCGCCGACAGGCCAGGCGAATTGCAGCCGCTGGAGGGCTGGCACGACACCGGCGACATCGTGTCGGTCGACCGCGACGGCTTCATCACCATCCGCGGCCGCGCCAAACGCTTCGCCAAGATCGCCGGCGAGATGGTGTCGCTGGGCGCGGTCGAAATGCTGGTACAGTCGCTGTGGCCGGAAGAGCGCCACGCGGCGGTGGCGGTGCCCGACAAAAGGCGCGGCGAGCGCATCGTGCTGGTCACCACCGCCGACGACGCCAGCGCCGAGGAATTGCGCCAGTTCGGCAAGAAAGCGGGCGCGGCGGAGCTGATGGTGCCCAACGACATCATCAAGGTCGACGAGATCCCGGTGCTGGGCTCGGGCAAGACGGATTATGTGTCAGCCCGTAAGCTGGCGATCGATCGGCTGGGGTTAAGTGCGGCGGCTTAGCGCCGCCTATCTCCCCCCTTGTGGGGGAGAAAGCGATTTCAACATCTTAGCGAAGCTAAGTGTTAGAAATCGCAAGAGAGGGGAAAGGCGCTGTCCTATGAGAAAGTAGCTGTCGGCGCTCTACGAAATCCCCTCTCTGGCATTTTCCAAGCACTTGCTCGGGGACAAGCCCGCTCGCAAATGCAGGAAAATGCTTTCTCCCCCACAAGGGGGGAGATAGGGCGCGCCGGCGCTACCCGATATCCGAAGGCGGCACCTTCTCGCCTTCCAGGCGGGCCCGCTTGGAATAGGCGCGGACCGAAAACGGCAGGAACAGCAGATAGCCGGCGACCGAGGCCGTCAGCGTGTACCAGGGATAGGTCATCAGCAGCAGGATATAGAGCACGACGCCGAGGATGATCGGCAACACCCGGTCGCCCGGCACCTTGACGCTCTTGCCGGAATAGACCGGCAATCGGCTGACCAGCAGGAAGGCGACCAGCACGGTGAAGCCGGTGGCGACGAAAGCGACGGCGCGGCTTGGCTCGATCCCCAGTCGCAGGAAGGCCAGATAGAGCGGCAGCATGACCAGCACGGCGCCCGCAGGAGCCGGCACGCCGACGAAATATTCGCTCTGCCATGCCGGCTGGTCGTGGTCTTCGGTGAGCACGTTGAAGCGGGCAAGCCGCATGCTGCAGGCGATGGTGAACAGAAGGGCGGCAATCCATCCCGGCGAACCGGCGCGGTCGAGCAGGAAGGCATAAAGCACCAGCGCCGGCGCGACGCCGAAATTGACGATGTCGGCCAGCGAATCCATCTGCGCGCCGAATTTCGAGGTCGCCTTCAGCATGCGCGCCAGCCGCCCGTCGATGCCGTCGAGGAAAGCAGCGAGCAGCACCATGACCACCGCTGTCTCGAAGCGGTTCTCGAAGGCGAAGCGGATGCCGGACAGGCCGGCGCAGATGGCAAGCACTGTCACCAGGTTGGGCAGCACCATGCGCATCGGGATCTCGCGGATGCGCGGACCGCCGCTGGCATGGGCCTCGAACTTCTTGAAGGGCGCGCCCACCGTTCAGGAAATCCTGACCAGGGGCGTGACCGCCGTGCCGCCGAATTCGGCCAACACCGTCTCGCCGCCGACCGCCGTCTGGCCGACGGCGACGCGTGGCACGGCATTCTTCGGCAGGAAGACATCGACGCGCGAGCCGAAGCGGATCAGGCCGAAGCGCTCGCCAATGGCGATGTTACCGCCTTGCTCGGCCCAGCAGACAATGCGGCGCGCGACAAAACCGGCGACCTGCACGGCAGCGATCGCGCCGTTGGGGCTGTCGATGACCAGGCCGTTGCGTTCATTCTCCGCGCTTGCCTTGTCGAGCTCGGCATTGAGGAATTTGCCGGGTTTATGCTCGATGCGGGTGATGCGGCCGCGCACCGGCGCGCGGTTGATGTGGCAGGAAAAGACGTTCATGAACACCGAGATGCGGGTCATCTCGCCCGAGCCCAGGCCAAGCTCGCCTGGCGGCACGGCCGGGCCGACCGCCGAAATCACGCCGTCGGCCGGGCTCACCACCAGCCGATCGTCGACCGGAGTGACACGCTCGGGATCGCGGTAGAAATAGACGCACCAGGCGGTCAGGATCAGGCCGATCCAGAACAGGATCGAGGAGAAATAGCCGAGAAACAGCGTCGCCGCGCCGAAAGCGGCGATGAAGGGATATCCCTCGCGATGGATCGGAACGAAAGTATTCTTGACCGAGTCGAGAAGGCTCATCGGGCTTGGGGCAGGTCCCTGTTTCAGGTTGCGCCTCAATAGCGGAAAGCCCCCCTGCCCGCAACGCAACAATGGGAGGATGGGTGTGGCGGCTGAGGGCGGTATGATGAATGCGCGCTGAGACTCTACTCTGCGGCAGCGGAGCGATCAAAGTGCGCGTCGAGTTCGGGCATCGTAGCCTCCGCGAGTTTTTCGTAATCCTCGCCACGTAAGAGCACACTTCCATTCGGCGAAGACAGGGAGAGGAAGCTCCGGTCAGACGCCAGCACCACCCAGTTCACCACAGGCCCTTCCGCCGTTTGCACCACCGAGTTAGCTGAAACGATGGCACCCAGCGGATCGAACCCGGCCTTGCGCAGCAGAAGGTCGACAGCGACTGGAGCATGATTTTGCTCAGTCAGCTGGATTGCTGCCTCAATCTCCGACGCCTCAGCGCGCCCAAGTCGTGGCCCGACCCTCGGTGCATTGGCTCCCGACAGGCTTTCACCCGAGCGTATGATCGGAGGATCGTCCGGGTCAATACATTCGTAAACGGTAACGTGTGCTTTTGTTGCTGCGCATAGCCGGAGCTCATCAGCGCTGGTGCGGAGTTGAAGGACCATTTGCTTTTCGCCCTCGACATCCAGCATCCTCGCCATCCCAAACCCCCGTTTGATCTCGGATGGCGATGTCTTTGCGCAGGCGAGGCCGGCGCCGACGTCACGTCGGCTCAACATCTGGCTCACCAGTTTGCTGACCGACTCATGAAGAAGCCTACTTTCACGCTGGGGGTTGGCCATAATGAGTCGATCGATCACATCGCCGTAATCGTCATCATCGACAATGTGCAGATCGGGCCAGGAAGGGATCCAATGCGCGAGCAAATCCTCCATTGGCGTGGTTTCATCCGCTTCGTAGAATGCGTCATCGAGCGTATCCAGGAAATCGGCGCGGCCACCCTCGAAGCCTGTTTGTCTCGCCGCTTCGTCGGGACATTTGGCGACCCAAGCTGACATCTTTTCCAAGGTCGCCAACTGTCTGATTGCCCCGCAAGCGATGAGTCCGGCTCTCGCGTCAGCAATTGTGGTGTCGATTTCACCGCCCGCATTGTGGATGAATTGACTATGGCCGCCGTTCTTCACCTCCAAGGAATACCAGTCAGCGTGAAAGACCTGCATCGCCTTAGGGTTGATCTCCGGGTGGCGATACAGCCCTTTGGAGACGATTGTCACCGCGAATTGCATGACCGCTAAGACGAGATCAAAAGATTTTTCGCTCTCGACCTTTGAACGAGGCACCACAATCTGAGGTACTAGGAGGTTGGCTTCCTCATTTTCGGAAGCGGGCTGTGTCTTCTCTGACGCCCTCTTGGACTTGCGCGAGAAAAAGCCAAACATCAAAATGTTTCCGTAATTCAAAAATCGGGTTTTCTTCTGCCCGGATAATATCAGTTGCCGTTGAGGATGAAAGCCCAGCTCACCTATCGGGACAGGGTGGAGAACGCGCTCGCCTGACGGGCGCTGGGCGTCGCGTACTGAATGCACGCGCGGATAGTTGCGATATCGAGCCGCCAGAATTGCGGCCCCCGCCGGCTGCAAATTTCCGTGCTGAGCCTGTCGGCAACGAGCCGCACCGCCCGTCCTTGGCGAGAGAGCGTCTCAACGAGATGAAGGCGCGCGCAACAAAGGACCTCCCGCGAATGCCGAAACCACCAACCACCCATGCGCGGCTCGTCACCGCGGGCCTGGCCTTCGGCGAATCGCCGCGCTGGCATGACGGACGGCTATGGGTCTGCAACTGGGGCACCGGCGAGATCATCGCCGTCGACGCCGCCGGCAACCGCCAGATTATGCTCACCGTGCCGGCTGTCCTGCCCTACTCCATCGACTGGCTGCCGGACGGCCGTCTGCTTGTTGTCTCAGGTCGCGAAGGCTTGCTGTTGCGGCAGGACGCCGATGGCAGGCTCGTCACCCATGCTGATTTGCGAGACCTGTCGAAGAGCCCGTGGAACGAGATCGTGGTCGACGGGCGCGGCAACATCTATGTCAATGGCGGCGGGCCGGAACCGGCTGCCGGTGAGCGTTTCGGCCCGGGCACCATCGTGCTTATCACGCCCGACGGCGCGATCCGGCAAGTGGCGCAGGATATCGCCTTTGCCAATGGCATGGCCGTGACCCCGGACAACAAGACACTGATCATTGCCGAATCCCAGGCCAACCGGCTGACCGCTTTCGATATCGCCGGTGACGGCATCCTTTCCAATCGACGCGTCTGGGCCGATCTCGACGGATATCCAGACGGTATCTGTCTCGATGCTGAAGGCGCTGTCTGGTACGCGGATGTCCCCAACAAGCATTGCGTGCGAGTGCGTGAAGGCGGCGAGGTGCTGCAGACAGTCCCTGTCGATCGCGGTTGCTTTGCGTGCATGCTGGGCGGTGCCGATGGCAGGACACTGTTCATCCTCGCCGCCGAATGGCGTGGTTTCGAGCACATAGTGAGCGACGCCCGCACCGGCCAGGTGCTGAGCGTCGCGGTGGCCTCGCCGGGAACCGGATGGCCTTCTTACAGTTCCGGCACGCGCTGATAGTTGGCGATGTCGGCTTTCACGCCGAGGCGCTGGAGCGTCTCCTGCGGGCTGAAGGCGATGCGCTCATGCGCCGCCTTGACGATCGGCACCACTTTGTCGATCGCCGCCTGGCTTTCCCATTCGACCATGGTGACGAGGTTGAACTCGCCCGGGCCGGAGAATTGCTCGAGCAGGTAATCGCGCACGAAGCCGTCCTGCTGGCGCAGCAGCGCATGCGTCTGGAATACGCGGCTCAGGATCTCGTCGCGCGCCTCGGCCGGCACGACGAACTTGTCGACGCGGAAGACGCTGCCGTTGTGGTGATTGTTGGTGCTCATTTCATTCATCTCCGATTTTTGCTTGCTTGGCAGGCGGCTCGGAGACGGGTTTGCAAGCTCAAGGTAAGTTGAGGTCAAGAGGGATTTTGGGCGGTAGGGGTCCTCCCCTTCTCCCCTTGTGGGAGAAGGTGTCGCCGAAGGCGACGGATGAGGGGTGTTCCAGCGGAGTGAGGCGTCGGCGTTCCCTGGAGCACCCCTCATCCGTCTCGGCGCTGTCGCGCCGATCCACCTTCTCCCACAAGGGGAGAAGGGAAGGCGCGTATCGACCGTCGCCGAAAGGACAGCCAACATGAAAGAAATCTCCTGCAAGCTGCTCGTCATCGGCGCCGGTCCGGGCGGCTATATCTGCGCCATCCGCGCCGGCCAGCTCGGCGTCGATACGGTCATCGTAGAAGCGGGCAAGCCCGGCGGCACCTGCCTCAATGTCGGCTGCATTCCGTCGAAGGCGCTGATCCATGCGGCGGAGGAGTTCGAGAA